>Ga0302317_10000030_pt1 | contig 135819 bp, 131 predicted proteins | sample III_Palsa_N3_3_FD_200450 | JGI IMG/M metagenome (GOLD analysis project Ga0302317, IMG submission 200450) | Peat permafrost microbial communities from Stordalen Mire near Abisko, Sweden - III_Palsa_N3_3 | ecosystem: Environmental > Terrestrial > Soil > Palsa > Peat permafrost | place: Sweden...
GATCAGTTCGGTGGGCGAGCGGATGCCGGCGTGGTGAAGCTGGACGGCGGAAAGCGAGCCCTCGGCGCGAATGGCTGCGGCTAGCCGCGAAAGGCCCGGCAGGTGTTCATCGGAAAAGACCCCGAGCTGGCCCGGAAAGCCCTGCCCAATGCGTTGCACGTGGGAGGCGCAGGTCATGACGAGGCCAAACCCCCCCTTGGCCCGCCAGGTCAGCCAATGGAACTCGTCATCCGACAGCTTGCCGTCCGCATGACTCTGGGAATTGGTCAGCGGGGCCAGCATGAAGCGATTTTTCATCGCCGGGCCGCGGGCGAAAGTGAGTTCGGCGAACAGATCGGTCAAGGGGGCGCATCCGGCAATGGGCGATGTCTCTCCACCTAAGCCGGCGCCCGCAAAGCGCAAGTTCACGCAGGGTGAAGATGTTCTATGAATGGGATCAGCCTATCTAAGGTCCGAGCGTGGATGGAGCGGATGGACGAGGTCGCATCCTGGGAGGCGGAACAGATCGTCGCGGCGTCGCGGCTGCTGGCCGCGCGCGGCTGGGCGCCGGCGGGCGCTGGCAACTATTCCCACCGCCGCCCGTCCGGCGACATCGCCATCACCGTGTCGGGCGCCCACAAGGCGTCTCTGCACGCCGACGATGTCATGGCCATCGACGTGGACGGTCACCCGCTGGACGGCCGGCGGCCCTCGGCCGAGGCCGCGTTGCATCTGGCCGTCTACCGGCTCTACCCCAAGGCCACGGCCGTGCTGCACACCCATTCTGTACCGGCCGTGGTGATCTCGCGCCGGATCGGCGGCTCGTTGCGGCTGGCGGGCTATGAGCTGCTAAAGGCGTTTCCCGGCGTGGAGACGCACGACTGCGCGGTCGAGCTGCCGGTGTTCGACAACAGCCAGGATATGGCGGCGCTGGCCGTCACCGTCGCGGCCGCGCTGATCGTGAAGCCGGCGCCTGCCTTCTTGATCCGCGACCATGGCCTGTACGGCTGGGGCGAGACGATGGACGAGGCGCTGCGCGTGGTCGAGGCGGCCGAAACCCTGATCTCCTGCGAATGGGAGCTGATGCGCATGGAGGCGCGAGGATGAGCCGGCTGACGATCCATGCCGAAAACGACCCCGGGACGGCCCTGTGGTCCACCGCTGACGCCCGCGAGATCGCGGCGGGACTGGCCGAGATCGGCGTCGCCTTCGAGCGCTGGCGGGTCGGCGCCGCTCTGGCCAGGGACGCCGACGATGCGGCGGTTCTCGCCGCCTATGCCGAGGACGTGGAGCGCCTCAAGGCGGCCGGCGGCTACCGCGCCGTGGACGTCGTCCGCCTGACCCCGGACAATCCGGCCGCGCCGGAGCTGCGCGGCAAGTTCCTGGCCGAACACACCCACGCCGACGACGAGGTGCGATTCTTCGTCGAAGGCGCGGCACAGTTCTATCTGCACAAGGCCGGAAAGGTGTTCATGGTCGTCTGCGAAGCGGGCGATCTCATTAGCGTGCCCGCCGGCACGCCACATTGGTTCGACATGGGGCCGCGACCGCACTTTACCGCTCTGCGCCTGTTTGTCTCGCCGGCCGGCTGGGTCGCCTATTTCACCGGCGCGGATATTGCGGCGGCCTTCCCGAAGTTCGAGCTGGCGGCGTGATCGACGCCAAAGGCGTCCGCGCGGTCGTCACCGACATAGAGGGCACGACCAGCAGCATCCGCTTCGTCCGCGAGGTGCTGTTTCCCTACGCCCGCGACCGCCTGGCCAGGTTCGTCGCGGCCCACCGCGACTCGGTGGCGTCCCTGCTCGCCGAGGTGCGGGCGATGGAAGGGCGTGAGGGTCTGGACGAGGCCGCCGTTTGCGGCGTCATGCGGCGCTGGATCGATGAGGATCGCAAGGCGACGCCGCTCAAGGCGCTGCAAGGCATGATCTGGCGCGAAGGCTATGAGTCGGGTGAGCTCACCGCCGACGTCTATGACGACACGGCGCCGGCGCTCAGAGCGTGGCGGGACCGCGGTCTTCGCCTCTTCGTCTATTCCTCGGGCTCGGTCGAGGCGCAGAAGCTGCTGTTCGGCCACAGCGCGGCCGGCGACCTGAACCCGCTCTTCGAGGGCTATTTCGACACCCTTGTGGGCGCAAAGGCCGAGGCCGCCAGCTATGCGCGGATCGCGGCGGCCATTGGCCTGCCGCCGACCGAGATACTTTTCCTCTCCGACGCGCCGTCGGAGATCGCCGCCGCGCGCGCCGCCGGCCTCCAGGCGATCCGTGTGGTGCGCGACGGACCGTGCGTGGCGGGCGAGGTCGCGAGCTTCGATGAGATTTCCGTAATTTGACTTTCCGGCCGCGCGCGGCTCGATGGGCCGGAACGAGATCGGGGGATGGAATGAACCGTCTGAAATGCATCCTGGCCGCCGCCGCGGCGCCCTTCGCTTTGGCCGGAGGCGCCCATGCCGCCCTGCCGCGGTTTCCGCAACCCTACGGCGATCGGATCGTCTTCGTCGCCGACGGCAACATCTGGTCGGTGGCCAAGTCCGGCGGAGCGGCCGAGCGCCTGACCAGCGCGTCCGGCCAGGACATGTTCCCGCGCGTGTCGCCCGACGGCAAATGGATCGCCTACACCGAAGCCAGCAAGGCGGGCACGGATGTGTGGGTGATTCCGGCCTGGGGCGGCCAGGCGCGCCGCCTGACCTATCATCCGACCACGGAAGCCGGCACCGGCGGCCGGCACGGACCGGACAACATGGTCGTCACCTGGACGCCGGATTCTCAATCCGTCGTCTATCTGACCAAGCGCGACCAGTGGAACGGCTGGATCCAGAACATGTACAAGGTTCCGGTGGCCGGCGGCGCGCCGACGCCCATGCCGATCGACAGCGCCGTGGGCCTGGCGACCTATGGGCCGGACGGCCACACCATCGCCTACAACCGCATCTTCCGGAACTTCCGCACCTGGAAGCGCTACAACGGCGGTCTCGCCCAGCAGGTCTTCACCTACGACTTCGACAGCCGCCAGGTTACCCAGCTGACCAACTGGTCGGGCACCAACACCTCGCCGATGTGGTACGGGCGCAAAATCTATTACCTGAGCGATCAGGACGCCAATCGGCGGGCCAATATCTGGGTGCTGGACCTCGACACCAAGCAGGCCCGCGAAGTCACCCACTTCACCGACTACGATATCGACTTCCCTGCGTTGGGCGGCGACGCCATCGCCTTCCAGCAGGGCGGCAAACTCTATCTTCTCGACCTGCCGACCGAACAGCTGCGCGAAGTCGACGTCAATGTGCCGGACGACAATATTCGCCGCCGCCCACACGTCGCCGACGTGAAGGACGAGGTCCGCGTGGCCGATCCCGCCGGCCAGACCGATTTCGCCCTGGCGCCCAACGGCAAACGCACCTTGTTCTCGGCGCGCGGCGACATCTTCAGCGTGCCGACGGAAAACGGCGCGACCCGCGACCTGACCGGCACTCAAGGCGCGGACGAGGATCATCCGGCCTGGTCGCCGGACGGCAAGTGGGTCGCCTACACCACCGACGCCAGCGGGGAGGACCAGATCGCGGTGCGGCCGGCGGAAGGCGGCGTCGAACGCAAGCTGACCTCATTCTCCCAGGGCTACCTCTACGGCCCGATTTTCTCGCCCGACGGCAAGACGCTGGCCTTCAGCGATAGCTCGCACAAGCTGTGGGTCGTCGGCCTCGACGGCGGCCCGCCGAAACAGGTCGGCCAGGACAAGCAAAGCGAAATCCACGACCAGGCGTTCTCGCCCGACGGCCGCTGGCTCGCCTTCAGCATGACCGCGACCAACCGCCGCCGCGATCTTTACCTCTACAGCCTGGAGTCCGGCGTCGCGACGCGGCTCGGCGATGGGTCGTCGATCGATTTTGGCCCGACGTTCTCGCCGGACGGCAAATACCTCTACTTCGTCTCGAGCCGGCACGAGAATCCGGTGCCATCCGACACCGATTTTGATTTCGCCATCCTGAAGTCGGCGGGCGTCTATGCGATCCCGCTGGCGCGCGACACCGCCTCGCCCATGGCGCCGCGATCTGACGAGGCTGACGCTGGGTCCGATGGTGAGGACAAGGGCGGCAAGCCGGACGACGCGGCGAAGACGTCGGGCGACAAGCATAAGGACGACAAGGACAATCCGACGCCCACGGGCGCCATCGCGCCGATCCACGTGGACCTCGATGGCATGATGGCGCGGGCGGTGGCCATGCCGATCGATCCGGCCAACATCGCCCAGATGGACGTGCGCAAGGACAAGATCTTCTACCTGACCCAGCCGCTCGGCCTGATCGACGGCAATCTCAAGGGCGAGAAGTCGGCGCTCCGGCTCTACGATCTAAAGAAGCGCAAGGACTCCGTCGTCACCGAGGATATCGACGCCTATTCGCTGTCGCTGGACGGCGAGAAGGTGCTGGTCCGCCACGACAAGGACTACACCGTCCTCGAGGCCAAGCCGGACGCCACCAAAGACGACGACGCCGTCAAGAAGCTCGACCTCTCGCACATGCGCGAACTGGTCGATCCCGCCCAGGAATGGACGGAGATGTTCGACAACGCCTGGCGTCTCGAGCGCGACCTGTTCTTCTCGACGGTGATGAACGGCCAGGACTGGAAGGCCGTCCACGACAACTACGCCAGGCTGCTGCCGCAACTGGGGTCCCGCGAAGACCTCAACTATCTGATCGGCCAGATGATCGGCGAGATCTCCAACTCTCACACCTATGTCGGCGGCGGCGACGACGGCGACACCGGGCCGACGGTTCGCGCCGCTCTGCTCGGTGTCGACTGGACGTTGGATGCGGCCTCCGGCCGTTATCGCATCGCCACCATCTATCCGGGGGACAACACGCGGGACGACTATCGCAGCCCGCTGGCCCAGCCGGGCCTGGGGGTGAAGGCCGGCGACTATGTCCTGGCGGTGAACGGCGTTGAGCTGGTCGCCCCGGCCGATCCCGACAGCCTGCTGCAACTGGCCGACGCCGAGACCACGGTGGACCTCACCGTCGCCGACAGTCCGAACGGGGCCCGACGCCATGTGGTGGTGAGGCCGGTGGGCTCCGAGCTCGGCCTGCGCGAAGCCGCCCAGATCGTCCACAACCGCCAGATGGTGGACAAGCTGTCAGGCGGACGCATTGGCTATGTCTACATGTCCGACATGGAACAGCTGGGTCTTCAGCAGTTCGTGCGCCAGTTCTACGCCCAGCTCGACAAGCAGGCGATGATCGTCGACGACCGCTGGAACGGCGGCGGGTTCATCGCGCCCTTCGCCCTCGAGCGCCTGCGGCGAGTGCTCGTCTCCCTGGACTCCAACCGCGAAGCGGTCTCGCAGACCGAGCCGGAGGAGGTGTTGAACGGGCCGAAGGTCGCCCTGCTCAATCACTGGTCGGCCTCGGACGGCGACATCTTCCCCTATCTCTTCCGCCAGTATGGCCTCGGCAAGCTGGTCGGCACGCGCTCGTGGGGCGGCGTGCGCGGCATCCGCGGCAACTGGCAGATGATGGATGGCGGCTACATCACCATTCCCGAGGAGGCGACCTACACCCTCGACAGCAAATGGGCGGTGGAGAACCACGGCGTGGATCCCGACGTGGAGATCGAGAACATGCCGGCCGATCTACTGGCGGGCCACGACGCCCAGCTTGAGACGGCCATCGACATGCTGATGAAGCAGATCGCCGGCAAGCCCGCCGGCCTGCCGCCACCGCCGCCGCTCATTCCGGCCTATCCGGAGAGCGGCGTGGTGCCGCCCCAGCCCTAGGAGACGACGCGACGCGGCCGACGCCAGGCGATCACCGGGCCGCCGCCGAGCCCGAGGAAGAAGCCGACGTCGTAGACCACCGAGTCGGCCCGGGTTTCATAGAGCCGCACCGCCCAGGGAATGGTCTGCGGCCACAGCTTGTGGCCGATCTCGACCAGCAGGGTCACGGGGGCGATGATCCCGTGCCAGAGTCCCAGCAGGAACTGCGACAGCACGCCGCTGTGGGCCGCCGTGCCGGACTCGACACCACCGGCGGCGCAGCCCGCAAGCAACAGGGCGAGCAAGCAGGCGACCGCGATCCTCGGAGCCGACGGAGTCATGGCGCGTTCCTCATTTTCGGGCGCGCCTCCAGGTAAGCGCTAAGCTTGTAACACTTGACGAGGCGATTCGATCCTGAGCGGCGTCAGACCTCGAAGCGATAGACCTCGCCGTCGCGGCGGATGCGCCCGGCCGTGGGACCCGCGTAGTGCGTGCCAATCACCAACACCTTCTCGTCGGCCCACTCGGCAAACAGGCGCGAGCGCACCCGCGCGGCCTCCTTCGGGTCTGAATCGAACGGCGGCGACCACTCCGGATGAGCGAGCTGGCACGGGTGGTGGGTCATATCGCCGGTGATGACCGCCGTTTCGCCGTCGGACTCGATGACCACGCTGACGTGGCCCGGCGTGTGGCCGGCACTCGGAATCAGCCTTACCTCGGGCGAGATTCGATGGTCCATCTCCACCAGCTCGGCGAGACCGGCGTCCAGAATCGGCTGCACGGAGTCGGCCAGGATTTCCGGCTGCTCGCCCTCTGTCACCGATGTCCAGTGCTCAAGCTCGCGGCGGCCGATGAGATAGCGGGCGTTGGGGAATGTCGGAACCCAACGCCCGTCCTTGAGCATGGTGTTCCAGCCGACATGATCGACGTGCAGGTGGGTGCAGACCACGGCGTCAACGTCATCGCGTGACCATCCCGCCCCTTCAAGATGGTCGAGGAAAGGCGTCGACAGAGCCTGGCCGCGTATAAATCCGCGCGCCTTGTCGTTCCCTATGCAGGTATCCACGACCAGGCGCAGGCTGGGCGTCTCCACCAGCAAGGCGTGGATGGAGAGCAGCATCTCGTCCTGTTCATTGACAAAGTTCGGATAGAGCCAGGGCGTTTGGCGAAGAGCTTCGGGGGTCGCCTCGGCCAGGAAAGGCCGCCGCTCGTCATAAGCGATGGGCATCTCCATCTCGACGACACGGGTCACCTTGACCGCACCCACCTGCCAACTCAGCATCGCCTAACTCCGCCAGGTTTCCTCGGCCTACCCTGATTGAGGCCCGCGACCGCGTCGAGTCGCTTCAGCCGGCTTTGCCGCGCAGGATAAGCTGGTCGCCGCGCACCTCGAACGAATCCAGCCGTTTGAGAAACGACATGCCGAGCAGCGAAACGCTCATTGGCGCCTGATTGATCGCGATCGGCACGTCCGAGAGCTTGATCGTCCCCACCGAAACGCTGGCCGCCGTCGCCAGTGCGCCGGACCCGACGCCGTTGGCGGTTTCGGCGGGTCGCGACGGGCCCGAAGCGGTCACGTGAACCCGCGCCGCGTCCGCCGGACTGAGCACGATGTCGCTGGCCCCGGTGTCGATGAGGAACCTCACGGGCGCGCCATTGACGGCGCCCATGACATAGAATCCCCCGCCTTCGCCGCGCCCGACGGTGACCGAGCGCGAGCCTTCGGCGACCGCGTAGGCGGGAAACAGGGCCGCGCGCAGGCGCAGGACCACTTGCCGGGCGTCGTCACGATCGGCGTAGCCCAGCACCAGCAGCACCAGGATGCCCAGCCAGATCAAAGCGTGGCGCGCCGCCTTGCCGATGTCGACACGGCGCAGGGTCAGGAGACCGGTGGAAACCAGGGCGGTCAGGCCCAAGAGGCGAAGGATCTCGAAGTTGTCCTGGGCCCCTGGCGTCTGACCGGGAACGAGAATCGACAGAGCGACCACGACAACGCCGGCCGCGGCCACCAAGCCTAGCCACAGAAACAACCCCGGCTTCGGCTTCCAACGCCGCATCGGCGGTTCGGGCGGGCGCTCCGCGCCCCAGGGTCCGTGACCGTCCGTCATGACGGGCGCCCGCTCAGTTTGCCCCTGCCACCGGATTGGCGCCTTCTGTCACAGTCTGCGCCCCACGAGGCGGCGCAGTCGTGTCGAACACCGCGCCGCCAGCATAGGTCACATAGATCTTCCGTTGCTGCAGCGAGACGTAAACCCGGTGCGATTTGAAAAAGTCGGCCCCCAGCAGCATGTCAGGTTCGTCGACGGCTTTCTTGGGGATGAGCGAAGTGGCCGATCGATCATCAACGTCGGCATAAAACATGTCGGCGATCCACAGCTTGGCGTGCCTGATCGTCTCCTCGCCGAAGCTGAAGCTGTCGAAGACGTTGACGTAGGCGGTGATCTTCTCGTGGCCCGTACCCTCCATGTGGCCGGCGCGCTCTACCCCGGCGGCGGTCCGCGATACGCCCGCGCGCGCCGCAGCCTGAGGTGTCAGCACCGAAACCTCGGCTCCGGTGTCGAGTTGGGCCGTCACCGGCCGGCCGTTGACGCTCACTTGAGCCAACAGCTGATAGTAAGGCGTCGGCGCCAGCGGTGCGACGGCGTAGGCGTCGCCCCAATAGACCACTTGATCGCCGGTGCAGTCTTGCGGCCTGAAAAAACGTATTTTGCCGTGCGGCAGATCGAACTCGACGTCAGCCTGGGTCAGGAAGCGTTCGCCGATTGCCCCTTGCGTGGCGCCGTCGCTGTGACCGGTAGCGACCAAATCGGAGTCGCGCTCCTCCATCGAGCCGACACGGAGGCTTTTCACCCTGACCGAGTAGAGGCGCGTGACGCCGCCGATGCCATAACTCATCCCATTGTCGAGCGATCTGAACTTGAGGCCCAATCTCTTTGCCGCGTCGCGAAAGAGTATCGTCGCGTCCGCCCCAGTATCCACGACCAGTCGCACGGGCTGGCCATTGATTTCCCCATCCGTGGTCACGTCCGGACCGGAGGTCGAGACGGTCAACTCACCGATCGCCTGTAGCTGGCAATGCCTCTCTGCCGCACTCACGGGCGTCGCGAGCGGCAACATTCCCAACACCGCGACGAACGCCATCCGACCCATGTGTCCCCCCAACAATCCGCCCGCGGCCAAATGAGAGGCGTCAGTCCTCGTCATGATGGCGGCCGAAGTCAGGCTCAGGCGTTTCCTGGCCGGCGTCAATGACGCTCCTGCGGATCTCGCGGGTGCGGGTGAAGAGTTCGTGCAGCTTATCGCCCTCGCCCCAGCGGATGGCGCGCGAGAGCGCCTGCAGGTCTTCGGTGAATCGGCCGAGGATCTCCAGCACCGCGTCCTTGTTGGCCAGGAACACGTCGCGCCACATGATCGGGTCGGAGGCGGCGATGCGGGTGAAGTCGCGAAAGCCGCCGGCGGAATATTTGATCACCTCGCCGCGCGTCACCTCCTCGAGGTCGGCGGCCGTGCCGACGATGTTGTAGGCGATCAGGTGCGGCAGGTGAGAGGTCACCGCCAGCACCAGGTCGTGGTGGCGCTCGTCCATCCGCTCGACGTTGGCGCCCAGCGCTTCCCAGAAGGCGGTCAGGCGGCCGACAGCGGCGACATAGCCGGCGTCGGTGCGCGGCAGCGGAGTCAGAATCGTCCAGCGGTGGGCGAAGAGGGTGGCGTAGCCGGCGTCCGGACCGGACTGCTCGGTGCCCGCGATCGGGTGACCCGGAATGGCGAACACGTTGGTCGGCAGGTGGGCGGCGAAGGCTTCGGCCACGACGGTCTTCACCGAACCGACATCGGTGACAGTGGCGCCAGGCGTCAGGGCGCCGGCGATCTCGGCGGCGACCTTGCCGATGGCCAGCGGCGGGACGGCCAGGACCACGAGATGGGCGTCCCGCACGGCCTCCGTCGGATCGGCGGTCACCCGGTCGGCGAGGCCGAGCGCGCGAACGCGCTCCAGAACCGTCGGGCTGGTGTCGGATACGGCGATTTCGCCGACGACGCCCCGGGCGCGCGCGGCGCGGACGACAGACGAGCCGATCAGGCCGCAGCCGATCACGGCCATGCGGGCGAACATCGGCTCGCTCATTGGAGTTCGCTCATCGGCCCAGGAAGTCGCCCAGGGCCGCCACGACCGCGCGGTTGTGCTCTTCCAGGCCGATCGTCAGGCGCAGGTGGTCCGGCAGGCCGTAATTGGCGACGCCGCGCAGGATGAGGCCTCGCGAGGCTAGAAAGGCCTCCGCCTCGGCCGCCGTCTTTCCCGGCGCGGTGGGAAAGCCGATCAGCACGAAGTTGGCCGCCGAGGGCGTCACCTCCAGGCCCAGGCCGCCGACCTGCTGGGTGAGCCACGGCCGCCATTGTTCGACGTGGGCGAGGGCGCGCGCCTGGAACTCGGTGTCGGCCAGGGCGGCCACGGCCGCGAGCTGGGCGGGGACGGAGGTGTTGAACGGCAGGCGGATGCGATCGACGGCGTCGGCCACCTCGGCTGGCGCATAGGCCCAGCCGACCCGCAGCGCGGCCAGACCGTGCAGCTTGGAGAAGGTGTGGGTGACGACGATGTTGTCCGCGTCCCGCGCCAGGCTCAGGCCATCGTCGAAGGTGGGATCGCTGTTGAATTCGGCGTAGGCGCCGTCCAGCACCAGCAGGACCTCGGGCGGCAGGTCGGCGCGAAGGCGCGCGACCTCGTCGCCCGAGATGAAGGTGCCGGTGGGATTGGCCGGGTTGGCGATGAACACCAGCCGGGTCCGCTCATCCACTTCGGCCAGCAGAGCATCGACGTCGATGCGGTGGTTCTTCTCCACCGCGAAACGCACCTCGGCCTGGTTGGCCCGCGCGCCGATGCCATAGGCGTTGAAGCCGTACTGTCCCTGGACGATGTTGTCGCCCGGTGCGAGGAAGGTCTGGTTCAGCAGGGCGAAGATCTCGTCGGTGCCGCATCCGAGGATCAGGCGGTGCGGCTCGAGGCCATAGCGGTCGGCCACCGCCGCGCGCAGGATCTGGCCGCGGCTGTCGGGATAGAGGGCGAGGTTCCCCGCCGCCTCGACATAGGCCGCCCGCGCCGCGTCGCTGCAGCCCAGGATGTTCTCATTGGCCGACAGCTTGATCGGGTCGGCGATGCCGGGTGCGGTCGATTTGCCCGGCTTGTAGGGCGTGATGTCCAGGATGCCGGCCTTGGCCTGCGGACGCGGGGTGTGGGCGGGCGCGCTCATGGCCGCGCCTATGCGGGCCTTGCCGAACCGCTGTCAATAAACCTTGGGTGATGGGCCGATGGCGACCGGTCCCAGCCTCGTTCGCCCGTCGGCGAAGTCGAGGGTCACGTGGTCGGGCGGGCCCGCGTGGACGATTTGCAGGGCGCTTCCGGCGATACGCAGGGCTGCGCGATCGATGGGTCCTGCCTGGGTCAGGGCGGCCAAGGCGTCCGCGCCGCCGGCCAGGGTCGCGTCCAGGACGCCGGTCAGGCGGCCATCGCCACCGACGGAGAGGCTGTCGCCGCGACCGTTCAGGACAGACGCGCCGGTCTGAAGGCGGAATTGCCGCATATGGATCTTGCCGCCGGCGCCCGCCCAGGCCCCGACCGAGGCCGGCCAGGTGGGTCCCGCCAGCGCGGTGGCGTGGCTGTAGATGGCGTCAATGACGATCGTGACGGGCTTGCCGCCGGCGACACGGCCGAGCGGGGTCTCTGGTGCCGGCGCCCCGTCGTCCAACTCGACATAGAAGGCGCCCTGGTCGGCGGGTCCGGCCCGGGTGTGAACGTGGAGCTCAGAGGCGCTCCGCAGGAAATAGGGCGCCGCGCCGATGGCGGGTGAAAAGGTCAGACCGAGCCCCTCGAGCGATAGCGAGGGCGGATGACCGGACGTGTCCGACAACGAGGCCCGCAGCACCTTGGCCGCGACAGTCACGCTTCCGCCGACCGGACGGGTGAAGGTCAGCCCGGCCGGCGCCACAGCCACCCAATGCCCCGGTGCGAAGAGGAAGGCTTCAGTCTTCAGCGCCGGCGCCGCCAGCCCCCATCCGTCCGACGCGCGCCAGGCGATGTCGGTGAAATCCACGTCCACCCGGAAGGGGTAGCCGTGGATCCGCCGGCCGCCCCAGGTGAGGGCGCCGCCCGCCCGCGCCTGTTCGGCGACCGCCGCGTCCAGCCGCCTTTCGACGTCGCTTTTCATCCACAACCAGCCGCCGCTCCACGCCGCGACGGCGATGGCCAGGGCTGCGAAGGGACCGTAAAGACCGAGGCGCCGGGCTCTTACGGGCGCGGTGGGCGAAGTCATGGGAGTTTCCGTGCGAAGCGAGGAGGCGGGCGAGCGGTGGGTGTTCGGCTACGGGTCGTTGATGTGGCGGCCGGGCTTTCCCTTTCTAGAGCGGCGGCCGGCGGTCCACCATGGCCGGCGGCGGGCGTTCTGCATCTACTCCGTCCATCACCGCGGCACGCCGGCGCGCAAGGGCCTGGTGCTGGGTCTGGCCCACGGCGGCGCGGTGCGCGGCGCCGCCTATCGCGTCGCCGAGGCGGACTGGCCGGCGACCTACGCCTATCTGATGGAACGCGAGCAGCCGACGGAGACCTATGTCGAGCACTATGCCCGCATGCGCCTTGACGACGGCCGGCTCGTCCGCGCCCTGACGTTCGTCTCCGATCGCGGCCATCCGCAGTGGGCGGGTGATCTGACGCTGGAGGCTCAGGCGGACCTGATCGCCGGCGCGACGGGCCTCTCGGGGCGCAACGTCGACTACCTCACCGACCTCGTGGAGCACCTGCGCGCCGAGGGCGTCGCCGACCGGACCATGGAACGCCTGCTGGAGCTGGTGCTCGAGAGGGAGGCTAGGTTGGTGGCGGAGTGAGATGACGGGTTCCGTCTCCCCGTGGGTCGATCATGGTTTGGAACACGGATGAGCACGGATGGCGCTTCGCGCCACACGGATAGGCTGAGGCCTATTCCAAACCCGACGTAGGCCGGCCCGTGAAATCAGTGCGCGCGCCGTTCGGCGCGCATCCGTGTTCATCCGTGTCAAATGACGAGCTGCGAGGGCCTGGCGCTGGCGATTCGACCTGTGATCCTCAATCCTCGAACGGATCTTTCAGCAGGATGAGATCGTCCCGCTCCGGACTGGTGGTGAGCAGGTAGACCGGCGCGCCGACCAGCTCCTCGAGCCGCCGCACATAGGCCGCCGCCGCCGCCGGCAGGTCGGACCATACGCGCGCGCCGCGCGTCGCCTCCCGCCAGCCCGGCATTTCTTCATAGATCGGGGTTACCGAGGCCTGGTCGGTGAGACCGGCGGGCAGGTAGTCGATCGCCGTATCGCCCAGGCGATAGCCGGTACAGACCTTCAGGGTCTCGAACCCATCCAGCACGTCGAGCTTGGTGAGCGCCACGCCTTCGACCCCGCCCAGGGCCACGGACTGACGCGCCAGCACGGCGTCGAACCAGCCGCAGCGCCGCGGACGGCCGGTCACGGTGCCGAATTCATTACCCCGCTCGCCCAGCCGCCGGCCGACCTCATTGGCCTGCTCGGTCGGAAACGGCCCTTCGCCCACCCGCGTCGAATAGGCTTTCAGGATGCCCAGCACCCGACCGATGGCCTTGGGCCCGACCCCGGCCCCGGCGGCGGCCTGTCCGGCCACGGTGTTGGACGAGGTCACGAACGGATAGGTGCCGTGATCGACGTCGAGGAGCGTCGCCTGCGCACCTTCGAACAGCACCCGTTTGCCGTCCGCCGCCGCCGCGGCCAGCACGCGCCAGGCGGGCTTGGCGAAGGGCAGCACCTTGGGCGCGATGGCTAACAAGTCGGCCATCAGTTGGGCCGGGTCCACCGGCTTCAGCTCCAGGCCTTCGCGCAGGGCTCCGTGGTGAGCGAGCAGGCGCTCGATCTTGGCGGGCAGGGCGGCGGGGTCGGCCAGGTCGGCGACACGGATCGCCCGGCGCCCGACCTTGTCTTCATAGGTCGGGCCGATGCCGCGCCCAGTGGTGCCGATCTTGCCCGCGCCGGCGCGGGCCTCGCGCGCGGCGTCGAGGTCGCGGTGCAGGGGAAGGACCATGCAGGCGTTGTCGGCCAGGACCAGCAGATCGGGCGTGATCGTCAGGCCCTGCGCGCGCCCGGATTCGATCTCCGCCGCCAGGGCCCAGGGATCGACGACGACCCCATTGCCGATCACCGACAGCTTGCCCTGGACGAGGCCGGAGGGCAGCAGCGACAGCTTATAGACCGTGTTGCCGACCACGATGGTGTGGCCGGCGTTGTTGCCGCCCTGGAAGCGGACCACCACCTCGGCTCGGTCGGCGAGCCAGTCGATGACCCTGCCCTTGCCCTCGTCGCCCCACTGGGCGCCGATCACCGTCACATTACCCACGCGTCTCGCCTCTCCGCTGAAAGGAAAGGCGGCGCCGGACCCAGACTGGAGTGGCCTTTCCGACGCCCTTTAGCCTGGGCCCCGACGAGTCTCCAAGGCCTATTGCGGCGCCGCGCTCGCCGGCGGCTGCCGCGCCTCGGCCAGGGCGGCGGCGTGGCCGGTGATCTGGCCGGACTTCGGAAAGGCGGCTCCGCGGCAGACGGCGTCGGCGACGAGGGCGTAGGCGCTGCCGGATGTGAGCGGGGTTGGGGCGCTGGCGGCCAGGGCGACCACGGGCGCACCCGACTCGTCGTAGCCGGCGGAGGCGACGGTCCGGTCGGTCCTGGCGACGCAGTCGACATCGTGGTGAGCCAGGCCTTGGACGGCCAGGACGCCGGGGCTGACCTCGACCGGCGGCGAGAAGGCCTCGAAGGTCCAGAAATCGGCGACATCGCCCCCGCGGGCGGCGCGATCGATCACCAGGAACGTCTCGCCCTTGTCGCTCCTCGCCACCGGCAGCAACGGCCCCTCCGGCAGGGGCGGTGCTGTGGAAAGATCTCCGGGCGGGATGGGGGCGATCGGGGTCGGGGGCGGGGCCGGCGCGGCCTCCACTGGCCGGGGAGGGGGTGGAACCTCCGACGGGGCCGTGGGCACGACCTCCTGGGCGAGCGCCAGGATGGCGAGAGCAATCAGCATCGGGCGGACCTACAGCTCCAGGTCCGCCGACAGCGCCGCCTCGGCCATGGCGCAATGCATGGCGATGCCGCGGGCCATCACCGTCTCGTCGAGGACCATGCGGTTGGAGTGCAGGGCGCAGCAGGTCCTGTAGTCGCCGCCCTGGGGCGCGGCCCCCAGGAAGGCCATGGCCCCTGGAACCTTCTGCAGCACATAGGAGAAGTCTTCGGCGCCCATCATCGGGTTGGGCATGGTCATCCAGGCGCCCTCGCCGAACAGCGCCACGGCCGTGCGCGCGGCGAGATCGGCGATCCGGCCGTCGCAGTTGGTGACCGGGAAACCGTGTTCGATGTCCACCTCGCATTTCATGCCGTGCGCCGCCGCCACATGTTCGGCCACGCGCCGTGCGCCCTCGTGCACCTCTCGGCGGGTGCGTTCGGAGAAGGTGCGGATGGTGCCCAGCAGCCGGCCATCCTCGGGGATCACATTGCTGGTCGTGCCGGCGTGGATATGGGCGATGGTGATCACGGCCGGCTCGAACACCGGCACACGGCGGGTCACCAGGGTCTGGAGGGCGGTGACGATCTCGCACAGCACGGGAATCGGGTCGTGAGCGTCGTGCGGCATGGAGGCGTGGCCGCCGGCGCCGATCACGCGCACCCGCAGGGTGTCCGAGGCGGCCAGCAGCGGGCCGGTCCGGCCGGCGAAGACCCCGCGCGGCATGTTCGGCGAAATGTGCAGGGCGAAGGCGGCGTCGGGCAGGGGATCGAGCAAGCCGTCCTCGATCATGTGGCGGGCGCCGTGCCAGCCCTCCTCGCCCGGCTGGAACATGAACATCACCGTGCCGGCCAGGCGGTCTCGGCGGGCGCACAGGGCCCGGGCGGCGCCCGCCAGCATGGCCACATGGGTGTCGTGGCCGCAGGCGTGCATCGCGCCTTCGTTCAACGAGGTGAACGCCAGCCCCGTGTCTTCGGTCAGCGGCAAGGCGTCCATGTCGCCGCGCAGCAGCACCGTGCGGCCATTGGCCGGCCCGCGCAGGATGGCCATGACGCCGGTGGTCGACGGACCTTCGTGAATCTCCAGCGGCAGGCCGGCCAGGGCCGCCTTCACCTTGGCGGTGGTCTTGGGAAGGTCGAGGCCCAGCTCCGGCTCGGCGTGGATCGCACGGCGCAGCTCGATCGCGGCGCTGAGGCCGGCGTCGCCGGCGGCGGTCCAGGTCTCGGCGTCGAAGGTCATGGCGTTCATGGTGGGCTCCGTTTCCTTAGGCCCGAGCTTTGACCTCGGCCCGGGGTCAAGTCCAGGGCGCCATTGTGACCGCGGTGCGCTGGGTGGCGCTCAGATGAGGCGGACGGCTAGGGGCGGCGAAAGGCGATCGGCTCTCCGCCGCCTCTCTGGGCGATGCGCGCGCGGGCTTCGGCAAGGGACTCCACGGCTACGGCCATGTGGAAGGCGTTGGCGTGAACCATGCGCTGGCCGTCGACCATCATCGCCACATGGCCCTTCCAGAACACCAGGTCGCCACGTTGCAGCGCATCGCTCGGCGCGGGCGCGCCTAGCGCCTCCTGCTGATCGGAATCGCGCGGGCAGGCGAGGCCGCAGGCCATGAGCGCCTGCAGGATCAGGCCTGAACAGTCGAGGCCCGTGCTCTCGCGGCCGCCCCACAGATAGGGCGCGCCGAGGTGGGCCAGGGCGATGGCCGCCGGATCGTCCAGCGCCGTTCCGACGGGCGACAGGTGCGTCCTGGCGATCCAGCCGATGCGCGCATCTCGGGCCAGGGTCTCACTCTCTTCCTCGATCGCGACCAGGGCGTTGAGGCTCAGGGGCCCGCGCGCGGGCGCCTTGATGGACGGAGCCTCGAATGCGTAGGCGCGCAGGGCGCTCACCCAGTGCGTCGGGGCGACCACGGCGTCGGACAGCGCCGCGGCCTCGACCCAGCCGACGTAACCGTCACGGCTCGCCTGCCCCAACACAAAGTCTTCGGACGATTCCAAGCGCTCGAACGCCTCGCCGAAGAGCAGCTGATCGAGCTGTTCGGCGCGCGCGTCGGGGGCCGCGCGCAGCGCCGCCACCGGCGAGGTGACCTGGCCGGTGCGCGCGGCGACGAACCGCTTGGCGGTCAGAACGCCCTCCAGCCGGTCGTCGGCGACGCCATCGCGGAGGAGGGTGACGCGCGGATCGAAATTCACGCGAACCTCGCCTGGAGGAGCGCATAAAGCGCTCGAATCGCCTGGACCTCGGCGCCCTTGGGCCAGCCGGGCCGGCTGCGCGGGTTCCAGGCGAAGATATCGAAGTGGACCCAGGATCCGGCGGGCGCGAAGCGCCTCAGGAACAGGGCGGCGGTGACCGACCCGGCCTGGGCCCAGGCGTCGGAGTCGTTGGTGACATCGGCCAGGTCGCTGTCGATCGCGCTCTCGTATCCGCTCCACAACGGCATGCGCCAGACCGGGTCGCCGACCCTTGCGGACGCCTCGGCGATCTCGGCGGCCAGGGCCTCGTCGTCAGTGTAGAACGGCGGTACCTCGGGCCCCAGGGCGACACGGGCCGCCCCGGTCAGGGTGGCGAGGTCGATGGTGAGGTCGGGCGCGAGTTCGGCCGCCCGCGCCAGGGCGTCGGCCAGGATAAGCCGGCCTTCGGCGTCGGTGTTGCCGACCTCGATGGTCAGGCCCTTGCGCGAGGGGATGATGTCGCCAGGGCGCATGGCGTCACCGGAAATGGCGTTCTCCACCACCGGCGTCAGCACGGTCAGCCGCACAGGCAGGCCGGCCGACATCACCATCCGGCCCAGCGCCAGGGCGTGGGCCGCGCCGCCCATGTCCTTCTTCATCTGGCGCATGCCGGCGGTGGGCTTGATGTCCAGGCCGCCGGTGTCGAAGACTACGCCCTTGCCGACGATGACGATGTGTGGCGCGCCGGGCGCCCCCCAACTGATCTCGATCATCCGCGGCGCGCGGTGGGCGGTGGCCGCACGCCCGACCGCGTGGACCGCCGGATAGCCAGCCTCGATCAAGGCGTCGCCCACGGTAACCGTGATCTCGGCGCCGTGGGCCTCGGCGATTTCGCGCGCGATGGTCTCGATCTGCAGCGGCCCCATGTCGTTGGCCGGCGTGTTGATCATGTCGCGGGCCAGGGCCAGCGCGTGGCTGACATTGCGCACTTCGACTGATTCGGCGCCGGAAGGCGTGGCCAGGTGCGCCGTCGGTGTGGCCTTTCGGTAACGGTCGAACCCATAAACGCCGAGCGCAAAGGCGATCGCGACGTCATTCGGCGCCAGTCCGGCGGGTGTAGACTCCAGCCGATAGTCCCCGGCGGGGAGCCGGCCGGCGAGATCGCGAAAGGCCCTGGCGGAAGGCGTCTCGCCGAGGCCGAACAGCACCCGCGTGAGGCGGCCGTCCGCATCGCCGATGAGCGCCATCTGCCCCGCGGCGCCGGTGAATCGCGCCAAAAGCGCCGCCGAGGCGGCCGAAGCGTCCAGGCTTTGAGAGAAAACGCCCCATTCCGCCGCCTGAACGGCCGCGATGGATACGTCCGGCGCTGTTTTCGCGGCCTCTCCGGTCTCGGCCAGTGACTCCTCCTATTCCGACTGTGCGCCGGCGATGGAACCAGATTGAGCCAAGCGCATTTGGCTCACAAGCTTCTCTTTGCGGTTCGCGGAGAGTGGTGTCGCTCGGGGGGGTCGCAACGCGACTTTTCCGGGAGAGTGGTTAGTCAGGGTCTGTTCATCTTTGGACAACACTATCTATGTTTGTCGTTGCCTGCACGGCGATGCTTGTAGGCACGGCGATCGAAATGTTCTAAGAATGCATTCACCGCTTCAGTGTTAGGCGGTCCTTGTGCCAAACGGGCGCCGTGGTCTGGCCGTTGGGTCGATACGGACGGTAAAAAGGGGATAAGAAATGAAATTGAATCTCTTGGCGGGCGCCGCGCTGGCTTCGCTTCTGGCCGCGCCTGCAGCGTTCGCTCAGGTCGATGACTGGTCAGCCACCGAGCCCGGCTGGTACGGCGCTCTCGACGCGGGCGGACACCATGTGGCCGGCCAGCGTCTGACCTCGCCCACCACGGGCATTGGTCTGCTGCCGTTGTACACCGATCCGGAATTCGTCGCGTTCGCGCGCATCGGCTACCGCCTCAACCCGCACCTCCGCCTCGAAATCGAGGGCGGCTGGCGCCATGAGGGCATTCGGGCCGTCGAGCCGCTCAATGGCGGGCCCTACGCCTGCGCCCCCGGCTCCGGGGCTGGAACGTGCGAGTCGCCTGCTGGCGGTGAACATGCCTGGACCGGCATGGCGAACGTTCTGTTCGACATCCTGCCCCATTCCCGCATCAACCCCTTCGTGGGTGGTGGCGTCGGCGTAGCCAAGATCCACCTGGACGAGGCCGGCGTCTGCAACGGCGTTGGTTGCACCTTCCCGCAGCCGTTGCTCTCCATCGACAACGGCACGACGCGGTTCGCCTACCAAGGCATCGCCGGCATCTCCTACCGCGCGACGGACCGGGTCAACGTCGACCTGACCTATCACTACACGCGCTCTGACGGTTATCGGGTCTACGATCCGAGCATCGCCAACGCGGGTATCGACCCCGATGGCGTGATCAAGGGCAGCTGGGCGGATTCCGCGGTGACCCTGGGTCTGCGGTATTCGTTCGCGTCGCCGCCGGCTCCTCCGCCACCGCCGCCGCCTCCTCCGCCTCCTCCGCCTCCTCCGCCTCCTCCGCCGCCTCCCCCGCCGCCGCCTCCCCCGCCGGCATTCGAGCCGCGCGACTACACCATCTACTTCCCGTTTGATCAGTATGTGATCACGCCGGAAGCCCAGGCGGTGCTGCAGGATGCGGCCAAGTACTCCACCGACGGTCACGCCACGAAGGAATCCGTGGTCGGCCACACCGACACCTCCGGTGGCGTGGCTTACAATCTGCGGCTCTCCGAACGCCGGGCGAAAGCCACGGCCGACGGTCTGGTCGCCCTCGGCGTGCCTCAGGATACGCTGGACGTCAGCTGGGTCGGCAAGACCGACCTCGCGGTCCAGACTCCGGATGGCGTCAAGGAACCCCTGAACCGCCGCTCGACGATCCACATCCAGTTCTGATCGTCGTCGGATTGAGACTACCTGGAGCCCGGCCGAAAGGCCGGGCTCTTTGTTTTGGGCGTGGACGCTTCGCGGAGCGGAAGGCTAAACGGCGGGGATCATGATCGGCGTGTTCGATTCGGGCGTCGGGGGCCTCAGCGTGCACCACGCGCTGGTGCGCCGTCTGCCCGACGCCGATTTCGTCTACCTCGCCGACCAGGCCAACACGCCTTACGGCGGCAGATCCGGCGAGGAGATCGTCGACCTCACCCGCGCCGGCTGCGAGCGCCTGTTCGATCTGGGTTGCAGCCTGGTCATTCTGGCCTGCAACACCGCCGCGGCCGTGGCCTTGCGCCGCCTGCAGCAAACCTGGCTTCCCGGCTATCGTCGCGCGCTCGGTCGCCCGATCAATGTGCTCGGCATCATTGTTCCGACCATTGAGGCGGCCACCGGCCTGCCCTGGACGCAGGAGGTCGAGCGGCCGAGCGACAAGGTCGAGCGGGTGGACGTGCTGGGCATCTTCTCCACGCCGGCCACTGCTGCTTCGCGCGTCTATGAGATCGAGATCGACAAGCGGCGCGGCGACGTCGCGGTCTTCTCCGAGCCATGCGAACGCCTCGCCCGCGACATCGAGGCCGGACGTCCGGGCGCCGAGCTACGCGCCGCGGTGCAGGGGCATGTCGCCGGGCTGACGCGGCGGATCGGCCGCCCACCCGACCGAGCCATTCTCGGCTGCACGCACTATGAGATCATCGGCGACATGTTCCGCGAGGCGCTGCCGCCGGGCGCGCCGCTCATCCACCAGCCGGACGCGACGGCCGCGGCGGTCGAACTCTATCTCGCTCGCCACCCGGAGTTCGATCCCGGCGCGGGCGGCGGCCGACGGTTCATCACCACCGGCCGGCCGGGTCCGCAGAATGGCCTGGTCGAACGCTTTTGGGGCGAGCCGCTCAATTTCGAGGCGGCGTCATAGCGCCCCGCGCGCGCCCATTGCGGCGCTGAAGGTTCAGTGCGCCCCGACCCTTAGGTTTTCGAGCTCTTCCTTCAATCGAAGCTTCTGTCGTTTGAGCTCCATGACCCGAAAGTCGTTTCCCGCCGGCCGACTGGCCTCATCCATGATGGCCCGTTCCAGCGTCTGGTGACGCAGGTCGAGTTCGCGGATGCGGGATTCGATGGCCATGTCGGAGGCCTCCTCTGTTAATCGATTGATGAGCGAACACCCGTGACGCGCGTCTGTCACATCACATATGTTTGTGCGGGCGGGGAGGAACGCAAATGGTGAAATCCGAGGCGCCGAGGCTGGTCGTGGGTGTGTCCGGCGCCTCCGGGGCCATCCTCGGCGTGCGATTGCTGCGCGCCCTGGGCGAACTGGGCGTGGAGAGCCATCTGGTCACCAGCCGGGCCGCGGCGCTCACCCTGGCGCAGGAAACCGGCCTGACCCTGGCCGATCTGGCCAAGATGGCCAGCGTCGCCTACCGCCCGGGTGAGATCGGCGCCGCCATCGCCTCCGGTTCGTTTCCGACCCAGGGCATGATCATCGCGCCCTGTTCGGTGCGGACCATGAGCGAGATCGCCACCGGGGTCACCGCCTCGCTGATCACCCGGGCCGCCGATGTGACCCTAAAGGAGCGCCGTCCGCTGGTGCTGATGGTGCGCGAAAGCCCGCTGCACCTCGGCCACCTGCGCACCATGGCCCAGTTGACCGAAATGGGGGCGGTGATCGCCCCGCCGGTCCCGTCCTTCTATGCCGGCCCCGCCAATGTCACCGACATCGCCGACCAATGTGTCGGGCGGGCGCTCGATCTGTTCGGCTATCGCTGGCGCGCGGTGCGGCGCTGGGGGGAGGACCTGTCGGCCATCGCCGCGGACGAGGCGTGACCCTCTGGGACTACGCGCGTGTCGCCTGGGACAAGCCCGGCGTCAGCGAGGCCTGCCTCGCGCTCCAGGATCGTCACGGCCAGTGCGTCGCGCTGTTGTTGTGGCGGGCCTGGGCGGCCGCCGAGGGCCGGTCCGTCAGCGTGGCCACGGGGAGGCGCGCGATCGCCGTGGCGCGGGTCTGGGAGGTCGATATCGTCGCGCCTCTGCGCACCGCGCGCCGCGCCTTGGCCGGCGGCTTCGAAGGTGACGAGCCGCCGGAGCGCCTGCGCCAGGCGGTGCGGGCCGTGGAGCTGGATGCGGAGCGCATGCTTCTGGATCGACTCGAGGCCCTGACGCCGCCGCCGACCGGCGTCCGGTCCAGCGGACTCGGCCAGCCACTGTCTACGCTCGTGGAGGCCTGGAATGGCGCGCGCGCCGAGAGCCTCTCCCTCTCCCTCGCCGCCGCCCTGCGTGGATAATTGAGGGGCCGACGTCCCTCTGGTATGATCTCCTCCCGATGGACGACATGTCGCAAGACGACGATCCCGACGCCGCGCTCCGCCAGATGCTGGCGGGCCTGCGTCAGTCCCATCAGGATCTCGACGCCGCCGTTCACGCCCTGGAATGCCAGGCGGCGCCGAACCAACTCCAGATCGCCCGCCTGAAGAAGCAGAAGTTGGCCCTGCGCGACCAGATCGCCCAGCTCGACCGCCGCCTGACCCCCGACATCATAGCCTGAGCGGCGCCTTGCCCGGCGGCGGGCCATCGGCCATATGCGCCCCATGGATCAAGATATGCTCGGCGACGTCGTGGACGCCGCGATGAAGGCCGGCGCCAGCGCGGCCGAGGCCGTGTTCGCCGAGCGCGCCGCGCTTTCGGTGGGCGTGCGGCTGGGCGCGCTCGAAGAGGTCGAGCGCGAGGAATCGCGGGATCTGGGCGTGCGGGTGTTCGTCGGCGCGCGCCAGGCCAGCGTGTCGGGTTCCGACGTTTCGCGCGAAGGCCGCACGCAGTTGGTCGAGCGCGTCATGGCCATGGCGCGCCTGGCGGCCGAAGATCCCTGGGCCGGACTTGCGCCGGCCGATCGCCTCGCTCGCGGCCCAGCGCCGGACCTCGATCTGTTCGATCCGGCCGAGCCGGGTCCCGAAGCCCTTGAAGAGCAGGCGCGAACGGCCGAGGCCAGCGCGCTGGCCATCGCCGGCGTGACCAACTCCGGCGGCGGTTCGGCCAGCTGGTCGTCATCGGCCTGGCGCATGGTCAGCAGCGAGGGCTTCCGCGGCGCCTATCGCGCCACCGCCTCGTCCCTCTCCGCCCAGGCCATAGCCGGCGAGGGCGCGGCCATGGAACAGGCGGGCGAGGGCCGCGCGACGCGCTGGGCCGCGGATTTGCCGGCGCCCGACCAGATCGGCGCCGAAGCCGGCCGGCGCGCCGTCGCCAGCCTCGGCGCCCGCAAGATCGCGTCCACCACCGCGCCGGTGATCTTCGAGAACAGGCTGGCCTCGTCGTTGATCGGCCCGCTCATCGGCGCCATTTCCGGCCCGTCGGTGGCCCGCGGCGTCTCCTTCCTCAAGGACAAGCTGGGATCGCGGATCTTCGCCGGCGACATCACGATCGCGGATGATCCGCACCTGGCGCGCGGCCTGGGGTCGTCGCCCTTCGACGACGAGGGCGTGGTCAACCAGGCGATGGACATCGTCAGCGGCGGCGTGCTGACTACCTGGCTGCTCAACGCCAGCTCGGCGCGTCAGCTTGGCCTCGCCACCACCGGCCACGCCGCGCGCGGCCTGGCGGGGCCGCCGGGCGTCGGCGTCTCCAACCTCACCCTGTCGCTGGGCGACAAGGACTTGGCCGGCCTGATGCGTGACGCCGGCTCGGGCCTCCTGGTCACCTCGATGTTCGGCCCGTCCCTGAATTCCAACACCGGCGACTGGTCGGTGGGCTGTTCGGGCCACTGGTTCGAACGCGGCGAAATCGCCTATCCGGTGACTGAGATCACCGTGGCCGGAAATCTGATCGACATCTATGCGCGGCTGGTTTCGGCCAATGACCTGGAGATTCGCCGGAGCGTCAATGCGCCCTCCATCCTGGTCGACGCCCTGTCCATCGCCGGCAAATAGGAGTCTCCGACCCCATGCCCGACAGTCAGCTTCTGCACCTGGTGATCGGCGGAGAACTGAAGGAGATCGGCGGTCTCGAGTTCCGCGACCTGTCGAAGGTCGACCTCGTGGGCGCCTATCCCAACTATGAGGAGGCGTTCCGGGCCTGGAAGGCGCGGGCCCAGGCCACGGTGGACAACGCCCACATGCGCTATTTCATCATCCACGCCCACCGCCTGCTGGATCCTTCCGCCGACGGCCATCACCACTAGGCGGCTATCTTGGCGCCTTGCCTGATCGCGGTGACGCCGCGCGCCGCGCAAGCGTTTGCCCAGGGCCCGGCGATCGGCTAAGAGGCGCGCTTCCACGACATGGGCAAAGCAGGGCGTCTAGGACGCACGCGATCCCCGCAACGCGAGATTCGAATGGTCGACACCCCTCCCGCCGAAGCCATGCAGACGCAGGGCGCGCCGATTTTCTATTCGCGGCCCGAGCCGCTCAGCGCCGTCACGCACGCGGGACTTGGCCTGCGGCGGATCGAGCGTCCGTTTGCCTTCGCCGCGTCGAGCAACGTCGTGCCCCTGATCGTAACCGAGTTCCCCCAGGCGGCGCTGTCGTTCCCGATCATCTTCGCCGGTGAGAAGCACCAGCCCCTGGCCGTGATGGGCGTCAATCAGCGCCAGAATCTCTTTGTCGGCCAGGAAGGCCTGTTCCAGGTCGGAACCTACATCCCGGCCTATGTGCGCCGCTATCCGTTCGTGCTCGCCGCCGACGAATCCCGCGAAAAGCTGGTCGTGTGCATCGACCGCGACGCGCCGATGCTCGGCGACCTGCCGGACATCGCCCTGTTCGATTCAGCCGGCCAGCCCACCGACTACACCAAGGGTTGCATCGAGTTCTGCAATAACTTCGAGATCGAGGTCCGGCGCACGGAATCTTTCCTCGAACTGCTCACCGAGTTCGACCTGTTCGAGACCCGGACCGCCACCTTCGCCCAGCCCAGTCCGGATGGATCGCCGGCCGGGCCGCCGCAGGTGGTGGCGGAGTTCTTCGCCGTTTCCGAGGAAAAGCTGAAGGCTCTGTCGGACGCCAAGCTGCGCGAGTTGCTCGACAAGGGCGCCCTGCCGCAGATCTACGCCCACCTCACCTCGCTCTACGGCTGGGATCGCCTGATCAACCTCACCATCCAGCGCAACGCCGTCCCGGCGACCGCCAACCTCAACTAGATACTGCCCCACGGCCGACTCGCAATCGGCCCGATCGGATGCTTAGACTTACCTCCAGGCAATGACCCTGGAGGAGATCGGCATGAAGCCCGAACAGGTGGGACTGTCCACGGCCCGGCTGGCCCGGCTGGATGAGGTGATGAAGCGCCGCTACGTCGACGGCGGTTCTCTGCCGGGCTTCATCACCCAGGTCTATCGGCGCGGCGAACTGGTTCACAGCGGCCTCGCCGGCCAAATGGACCTCGAGCGCGACAAGCCGATGCGCGAAGACGCCATCTTCCGCATCTACTCCATGACCAAGCCGATCACCGCCGTGGCTTTGATGATGCTGGCTGAGGAGGGCCTGATCGGCCTGGACGATGATGTCGCCACCCACATTCCCGCCTTCAAGCGCCTGGGGGTCTACGCCACCGGCGTGCCGACCCTGCTCGCCGGCGCCCCGCCCAGCTTCATCACCACCCGGCCCGAGCGGCCGATGAAGGTCGTCGATCTGGTGACCCACACCTCGGGGCTGACCTACGGCTTCATGATGCGCACCATGGTCGACTTCAACTATCGGCGCCTCAAGATCGGCGACTTCGCCACCGAGGGCGGCCTGGAGACCATGATCGAGCAGCTGGCCAGCGTGCCGCTGGAGTTCTCGCCCGGGACGGCGTGGAACTATTCGGTCAGCATCGATGTCATGGGCTACCTCGTCCAGAAGCTCTCCGGCATGCCGTTCGGCGAGTTCCTGCGCACTCGCCTCTTCGAGCCGCTGGGGATGCGCGACACCGCCTTTCACTGCCCGCCGGAGAAGATCGAGCGCTTCGCCTCCTGCTATCAGCCCGGCGACGGCGGTAAGGGGTTGAAACTCCAGGACGACGCGGGGGCCAGCACCTACGCCCAGCCGCCGGCCCTGGAATCGGGTGGCGGCGGCCTGGTCTCCACCGCCCACGACTACATGCGCTTCTGCCGCATGATGCTGCACGGCGGCGCGCTGGACGGCGCGCGGATCCTCTCCCCCAAGACCGTGGCCCTGTTCAGCCTCAACCACCTGGAGGGAGCCCGCGAACTGGCCGAGATGGCGCCGCCCGGCATGTTCAGCGAGGCCGGCTACAGCGGCATCGGCTTTTCGATCGGCTGCGGGGTCAATATCAACGTCGCCCGCACGCGCCTGCCCGGCTCGCTCGGCGAATATTTCTGGGGCGGGGCGGCGTCGACGGCGTTCTGGATCGACCCGGCCGAAGACCTGGCCGTGGTGTTCATGACCCAGGTCATGGGCTCGGACGCCCGCCTCACCCTGCGCCGTGACCTCCGAACCCTGGTCTATTCGGCGATGACGGAGTCGTTCGCACCGCGGTGAGGGGGGCGCCGACGGCGCAGCTCAGCTTTGGGTACGGAGGCATCGTCACCGTGGTGCGCGTGCTTCGGAGACGGATGTGATCCGCGAGATATTGAAGATGGGCGACCCGCGGCTCTTGCGGGTGGCCAAGCCGGTTGAGGACATCCGGGATTCCGCGTTGAAGGCGATCATCGCCGATATGTACGAGACCATGCACGCCGCGACGGGCGTGGGCCTGGCGGCGCCGCAAATTGGCGTTGACCTGCGTCTGATGATCTTCGGCTTCGACAAAAACCCGCGCTATCCGGATGAGCCGCCGGTTCCAGTCACCACGCTCATCAACCCCTGGCTCGAAGTGCTGACCGAAGAGACCGAAGAAGACTGGGAAGGCTGCCTTTCCGTGCCGGGCATGCGCGGCATGGTCCCGCGCGCCACGCGCATCCGCTACGGCGGCGTGCTGGAGGATGGCGGCGAGCTCACCCGCGAGGCGCGGGGTTTTCACGCCAGGGTCTTTCAACATGAGTTCGATCACCTGGACGGCGTGCTCTACCCGCAGCGCATCACGGACATGACCAAGTTCGGCTTTATCGAGGCCTTGTTTCCCGGCAGCCCGCTGGCGGCTCTGGAAGCCGAGTGAGCGTGCCGCGACAGGGAATGTCCGTCATGGCTCCACTGTCGGATGGGTGTTGGGGACGATCTCGTGCTCCGGCTCTGTCTCGCGCTCGGGCAGGGACGCGGCGTTGATGTCCAAAACTTCGCCCAGCCACATCGCATGGATCAGGTGGTCGGCCTTTGGGTAGCCGGTATTGGGATGAATCAACACGGCGAGGCCGCGGCGATTGACCATGAGCCAGGGCGCGAACCGGGCGAATTCGACCGTCGAAAAGGCGACCTGGTACATCGGCCGCGTATGCGGTCCGACCGGCTGGTCGCGCCAGCGGCCGATTTGGATGGTGAAGCGCTGGGCGATCTCCTCGCGCACAATCTCGGCGACGCCGCGCTGCTCCGGTCCGTCGAAATAGATGTGGGCGTGATAGCTCTGGATCGTGTCGAGCGGCTGCGGGGTCATGGCGAGGGGCCTTCAGCTCGGCTCCGCCTTACCGCACGAACACGCTGCGTGTGAGGCAGGAGAACACCAGGCGGCCGGCTTCATCCAACAGGTCGTGCTGGGCGATGACGATACCCTTGGCATCGCCCACGGCGTCCTTGGCCATGACAGTCATTCGACCGCGCAGCAGCTCGCCCACCGGCGGGTTGCGCACCCAGCGAAGGGAGTCGACGCCCAGGCGCTTGGTCTGCGGCCAGGCGGCCGAGGCGTCCTGCTCCAGGCGCGACCAGATGGCGAAGACCATGGCGTCGGGCGCGCCGCGCTCGCTGCTCCAGGTCGGCGCGAAGGCGGTGATGAAGGCCCGTAGCGCCGCCTCGTCGACCACGAACACGCCCAGGGACGCCACGGCGCCGATCTCGATCTGGTCGAAAGGGGCGGGCATGCGGGTCTCCGGCGGCGGTTCGGCGTCATCATGGTCCGCACCGCCGCGCGGGCGCAAGCGGCGGCGCTGTTTCGCCGGCCCGGCCGAACCTCTAGATAGACGCCGATGAGACTTCTCCTGGCCCTGATCCCGTTCCTCCTCGCTCTCAGCGGCGCCGCCGCCGTCGCCGCTCCGGTGTCGACGCCGCATATGACCAGCGAACTGGCCGCCCAGACCGCCGGCGTCGCGCCGGGATCGACGACCTATGTCGCCGTGGTCCTGACCGCCGATAAGGGTTGGCACACCTATTGGCGCAACCCGGGCGACGCGGGCGAGGCGACGAAGATCACCTGGACCCTGCCCGCGGGCTGGCGCGCCGGCGACATCGTCTGGCCGACGCCCGCGCGCCTGCCGGTCGGGCCGATCATGAACTATGGCTATGAGGGCCGCGCGGTCCTGGCCGTGCCGATGCAGGTCCCCGCGACCGCAACGCCCGGCCAGAGCGCTGAGATCGCCGCCAGCGTCGACTATCTGGTCTGCGCCGAGGTGTGCGTGCCCGGAACGGCCAAGCTCAGCCTGGCCCTGCCGGTGGTCGCCGGCGCCCCGCCCGTGGACCCCGCCTTCGGCCAGACCATCGCGGACGCCCTGGCCGCGGCCCCCAAGCCGGCCGGCCTTGCCGCCGCCTTCCAGCACGCGGGGACACGCCTCACCCTGGCCGTGACCGGCGCGCCGCTGGCCGGCAAGACCGACGCCGACGTCTATTTCTATCCCTACAGCGACGCCCTCATCGACCAGGCCAAGCCCCAGGCCGTGGAGCGCGGGCCGAACGGCCTGACGCTGACGCTGACGCCTGGATCCGCCTTCGCCACCGGCGCGGGGCCCGCCCAGGCTGTCGGCGTGCTGGCGGTCGACGGCGCCGCCTATGAGGTCACGGCGACGCCGGGAGCGCCGCCGGCGGGCGCCGCCGGGCTGGGCGCGCCGTCCGGCGGCGGGGGTCTCGGCCTGCCGCTGGCTATCGCCTTCGCCTTCCTGGGCGGCCTGATCCTCAACCTGATGCCCTGCGTCTTTCCCATCCTAGCCATGAAGGCGGCGGCGCTGGCCCGCACGGGGGGCGAGGGCGCGCGCGGCGAGGGCCTGGCCTTCCTCGTCGGCGTGGTCGCGACCTTCTCCCTGCTCGCTGGGGCCCTGATCGCCGCCAAGGCGGCCGGCCAGGCGGCGGGCTGGGGCTTCCAGCTGCAGTCGCCGCTCAATGTCGCCCTGCTCAGCCTGGTCATGCTGGCCGCGGCCCTCAACCTTTCGGGGCTGTTCGAGATCGGAACCTCGGTCCAGGGCCTGGGCGCCGGCTTCGCCGCCCGCGGAAAGCTGATCGGCTCGGCCCTGACTGGCGCGCTCGCCGTGGTGGTGGCCGCGCCATGCACGGCGCCCTTCATGGGGCCGGCCCTGGGCTTCGCGCTCACCCAGGCCCCCGCGGCGGCGTTCGCGGTCTTCCTGGCCCTGGCGATCGGCTTCGCCGCACCCTACACCGCCGTCGCCGCCAGCCCGGCGCTCACCCGCCGCCTGCCGAGGCCCGGCCCGTGGATGGACGGCCTCAAGAAGGCCCTGGCCTTCCCGATGTACGCCGCAGCGGCATGGCTGCTGTGGGTGCTGTCGCAACAGACCGGCTCGATCGGCCTGGCTCGCCTGCTGGCCGCGGCCGTGGCCCTCGGGCTCGGCGCGTGGCTGTTCGGTGTCGGCCAGAGAGGGCGCGCGCTGGGCGGCGGACTCGTCGCCAGCCTGGCCGCCGCGGCCAGCCTTATCCTCGCCATCGGCTTCGTGGCCTTCGGCCCCTTCGAGCCGCCGGCCAAGGCCGCCGCGCCCGAGAGCGCCGAGGGCGCCCTGGCCTCCCAGCCCTGGACCCCGGACAAGCTGGCGACCCTGCGCGCCGCCGGCACGCCGGTGCTGGTCAACTTCACCGCCGCCTGGTGCGTCACCTGCCAGGTGAATGAGCGGGTGGCGTTTGCGAGCGGCGGCGTGGCGGCGGCGATGAAGCGCGCCGGCGCCGTCTATCTGGTCGGCGACTGGACCAACCGCGACCCCGCCATCGCCAAGGCCCTGGCCGATCAGGGCCGCATCGGCGTCCCGCTCTACCTCTACTACGCCAAGGGCGCGGCCGCGCCGCAGGTGCTGCCCCAGCTCCTGACCCCGGCCATCCTGACCGCCGCGCTGGATGGGCGGCCGGCCGGCTGACTTGCCCCGCCGCCCACCAGCGGCTAAGCGCGCGCATCATGACCATCGAGGCCCCTCTCCGCCCCAAGGCGCGCATCGCGCGCGGCTTTCAGGATCGTCGCGCCCAGGTGCTGGCGGCGGAGCGGCGCATCGTGACCGCCGTGGCCGAGGTCTATGAATCCTTCGGCTTCGAGCTTCTGGAGACGCCGGCGTTCGAATACGCCGACGCCCTCGGCAAGTTTCTGCCCGACGCCGACCGGCCCAACGCCGGCGTCTTCGCCCTGCAGGACGACGACGAGCAGTGGCTGGCATTGCGCTATGACCTGACCGCGCCTCTGGCCAGGTTCGCGGCCGAGAACTGGGCGAGCCTGCCCAAGCCCTTCCGCCGCTACGCCTTCGGGCCGGTGTGGCGCGACGAGAAGCCCGGGCCGGGCCGCTATCGCCAGTTCGTGCAATGCGACGCCGATACGGTGGGTTCGGCCCGGCCCGAGGCCGACGCCGAGATCATCGCCATGGCCGTGGCCGGCTACGCCGCCGCCGGCCTCGCGCCCGGCGCCTATGTCGTGCGGATCAACAACCGCAAGCTGCTGAACGGGCTGCTGTCCGGCCAGGGCGTCAGTGACGAAGGCCAGCGCCTGGCGGTGCTGCGCGCCGTGGATAAGCTCGACCGTCTGGGTGCGGACGGTGTCGCCGACCTGCTCGGCGCCGGCCGTCTGGACGAATCCGGCGCCTTCACCAAGGGCGCGGGCCTGAAGCGCGCGGCCATCGACGGGGTCATGGCCTTCATCGGCGCCAGAGGCGAGACGCGGGCGGCGACGCTGGACAATCTGAGCGCCGTGGTCGGCGCCACGCCAGAGGGGGCGGAGGGCCTTGAAGAGCTGGCGCGCATCGGCGCGGCGCTGACGGCCCTGGGCGTCGACGAGCTGGGCGCCATCCTCGATCCGGCGGTCGTCCGTGGTCTGGAATATTACACAGGCGCGGTGTTCGAGGCTGAGCTCAATAATCCGACGACGGACGATACCGGCGGGATCGTAAGCTTCGGTTCGGTCGGCGGCGGCGGACGCTATGACGATCTCGTCGCCCGCTTCACCGGCGAGAGCGTGCCGGCGACGGGCTTCTCATTTGGGGTTTCGCGTCTGGCCGCGGCGCTGGCGACGTCTGCCGAAGCCCAGGATGCGCGCGGCCCGGTGGTGGTCATTGCCTTCGACCAGGCGCGCATGGCCGACTATTTCGCCGCCGCCGCCGAACTGCGCGCCAGCGGCATCGCCGCAGAGGTCTATCTGGGCGCCAGCGGCATGCGCGCCCAGATGAAATACGCCGATCGCCGCGCCTCGCCGGCGGCCGTCATTCTCGGCGAAGACGAGATCGCGGCCGGCGCCGTCACCGTCAAGGACCTCGACCTGGGCCGGGCCTTGGCCAGCGGCGTCACCGACAACCGCGCCTGGCGCGAGGACCGTCCCGGCCAGGTGACCGCGCCGCGCGCCGGCTTGGTGGCCGTGGTGCGCGGCATATTGGACGCCGCGGGATGAGACTCGAGGGCGCCCTCCCGGCCGCGGTCCTGGCCGCGGTGCGCGCGCCGTTCGCGGCCGCCGGCGGCGTTGAGGTCGTAACCCCGGTCGCCGAACCCCTTAGCCTCTATCTGGACCTGGCCGGCGAGGCCCTGCGTGAGCGTCTGTTCCTGGTCCAGGGCCCCGGGCGCGAGGAATATTGTCTGCGCCCGGACTTCACGCTCGGCATCGCCCAGGCCCACATCGCGCGCGGGGCAGGCGCCCGACGCTACGCCTATGCCGGCCCAGCGTTCCGCGTCGCGCCGGCGGGCTCGAGCCGGACCGAGCAATTTTTGCAGATCGGCCTTGAGGTCTATGAGGCGGCCGACGCGCCGGCCGCGGACGCGGACATGGCCCTCTTGGCTTGGCGGGCGGCGAGCGCGGGCGGCCGGGGCGACTTGACCTTGATGCTGGGCGACGTCAGCCTGTTCGGCGCTTTCCTGGACGCGCTCGGGCTCGCCGGCGCCACCGCGGTGCGCCTCAAGACCGCCTTCTCGCGGCCCTCGCGCCTGGCGCGTGAGCTCGCCGATCCGCCGACGGCCGAGGCGCCGGGCGGACGCCTGGCTGAACTGCTCGTCGACCTGGATGAAGCGCGGGCCGGCGCGGTGCTGGAGGAGATCTGGAGCCTGGCCGGCATCGAGCCGGTCGGCGGGCGTGGGCCGGCCGAGGTGGTGCGCCGCCTGACGGCGCGGGCGGCCGCCGGGGCTGGGCCTCGTCTCGGCGATCGCGAACGGGAGGCTATCGCCAGCTATCTGGCCATCGCCGACGCGCCCCCGGCGGCGCTGGCGGCCGTCGCCAGGCTGGCCTCAGGGCCCGCGCTCGACGCGGCGCTGTCGGCCTGGGAGCGGCGGATGGCGGGGCTTTCCGAAATCCCCACGGCGCGCATGCGTCTGGCGACCAATTTCCATCGCTCGTTCGGCTACTACGACGGCGTTTTCTTCGAGGTGCGCAGCGACGCCCTCGGCGAAGACCAGGCCGTGGCCGCCGGCGGACGCTACGACGGCCTGCCCGCGCGCCTGGGATCGCCGCTCGCCACCGGCGCCGTGGGCTGCATGGTCAGGCCGGGCCGCGCCTGGCGGGAGGGCGAGGCGTGAGCGGCCCCCTGGTCCTCGCCCTGCCGTCCAAGGGCCGCCTCAAAGAGCAGACCGAGGCCTGGCTCGCCGACTGCGGCGTCGCTCTGAGGGTCAGCGGCGGCGCGCGCGGCTATCAGGCCGCGCTGGATGGCTTCGAGGGCGTGGAAGTCCGGCTGACCTCCGCCGCCGACATCGCCGCCGCCCTGACCGCCGGCGAGGTTCACCTGGGCGTCACCGGCGAGGATCTGCTGGCCGAGGGCGGCGGCGAGCCGCTGCTGCTGCACGCGCCGGGGTTCGGCCGCGCCGATCTGATCGTCGCCGCGCCGCGCAGCTGGATCGACGTCGAGACCATGGCCGATGTCGACGACGTCGCTCACGATTTCCTCGCCCGCACCGGCCGACGCCTGCGGGTGGCCACCAAATACGCCGTCCAGACCCGCGCCTTCTTCGCCGCCCACGGCCTGGCCGACTATCGCATCGTCGAATCGGGTGGGGCGACGGAGGGTGCGCCGGCGGCCGGCGCGGCCGAGCTGATCGTCGATATCACCACCACCGGCGCGACCCTGGCCGCCAACGGCCTGAAAATCCTCGCCGACGGCCTGATCCTAAAGAGCCAGGCCAGGCTCGCGGCCGCGCCGCGCGCCGATTGGGATGGGCCGCGCCTGGCGCTCGCCCGGCGCCTGCTCGGCGTCTTCGAAGCCCGCGCCAGGGGCCGGGTCACCGCTGGCCTCGCCTGGCCGCCCGCCCAGGATGGAGCCGCGCGCGCCGCGCTCGGGTCTCTGGCGAAGTCTGGGGACCGCCCGGGGGGCGCCCTTGTCGCGCGCGGCGAGCTGTTCGCAGCCGCGGAGTTGCTGTCGGCCGCCGGCGTCGGACCGGTGGTGGTCAGCGAGCCGGCCTATGTGTTCGAGGCCGCCTGCGCCTCGGCCGACCGGCTCGAACGGGCGGTCGGCACGAGCAAGTCGCGCCGCTAGCCGCCTCAGGCCCCCGGCGCCTTGGAAATCGGCGATAAAATAGGCACATCGCCGCGAATTTGAGCAACTTTGGCGGCCGGCGCCGTTGACAGGCGCGCGTTTCGCCGCTCACCTGCCGTCACCACGGATCGATCGCGCCTCAGAGCATCGACGATCCACGGCGTTTCGGGGAGGAAACGCCCTTCGGTTTGCCGCCCGCCGTGAGAGATCGCGGCGGGCGGCGCCATTTTGGGGTTCACGCCCGCTCGAGGGCCTCCAGCGCCAGGCTGCGCATGGCCTTGTAGTCGAGCTTGCCGTTGGCGGCGCGGCGCACCGGCGCCAGCACCAAGGCGCGCGGAACCTTGTATCCGGCCAGATGCTCGCGCACGACCAGGTTCAGGTCGTCCAGCGTTAGGGCTTCGCCCGGCGCGGTTTCGACCACGGCGCAGATCCGCTCGCCGAAGCGCGGGTCGGGCACCCCCACCACCGCCGCGTCGCGCACCCCCGGGTGCAGCTTGAGCGCCTCCTCGACCTCTTCCGGAAACACCTTCTCGCCGCCGGTGTTGATCACCTGCGAGCCGCGGCCGAGCAGTTTCAGCGTGCCGTCCGCCTCGACCGTGGCGAAGTCCCCCGGCACCGACCAGCGCTGGCCTTCCACCTCCCAGAAGGTGCGGGCGGTCTTCTCCGGGTCCTTGTAATAGCCCGTGGGCAGAAAGCCGGAGACGGCGATCAGGCCGCGCTCGCCCGAGCCCGGTTCCACGCGGCGCCGGTCCTCGGTGAAGACGGCGGTGTTGAGGCCCAACATGAACTTCGCCGTTTCCGCCGTCGCGCCGGCGGCCGAGGCGGAGGTGCCCAGGCCCACGGCCTCCGACGATCCCAGGCTGTCATAGATGCCCATCTGCGGGATGTGGCGAAGCAGGCCCTGTTTGTTTTCCATGCTCCACACCGTGCCGGACGAGCCCAGGCGGACCAGGCTGGACAGGTCCCAGCGGCCGGGATGGGCGTCCAGGGCCTCCAGCATCGGCTGGGCGAAGGCCATGCCGACGATCGCCGCCGATCCGGCCTTCAGCCGCTCGGCCTCGTTCCAGAACTCGATGGCGTCGAACTTGGTCGACGGCAGCTGAGCCACCGTCCCGCCGTTGGTGAGGGTCATCAGCGCCGTGAACTGGGCGGTGCCATGCATCAGCGGCGCGGCGGCGATGTTGAGCGCCGGCGGCATGACCGCCGCGCGACTCCCCGCCTCCTCGAGGCTCGCCAGCGGCGGGATCTCCAGCAGCAGATTGCCGCCCGCGCCCAGGACGTTGAACAGATCGTCCTGCCGCCACATCACGCCCTTGGGCATGCCGGTGGTGCCGCCGGTGTAGAGAATGAGCAGGTCGTCGCCGGAGCGGCCCCAGGGCCCCTCGACGCGCCCGACATCGCGGTCCGCCAGGGCCTCGTAATCGAGGGCGAAGTCCGGAACCGGCCACCCGGGCTGGGCGACCGCGATCCACAGCTTCACGTTCGCCAGCCGCCCCCGGATCTGCCCGACCACCGGTGTGAAGGCGGCGTGGAACACCACGGCCTCGGCGTCGGCATTGTCGAACAGATAGATCAGCTCGTCGGCGACATAGCGATAGTTGGTGTTGACCGGGACCAGGCCGGCCTTGAAGGCCGCATAGTAGGTCTCGAGGTATTCCGGGGCGTTGTAGAGATAGGCCGCCACCTTGGCCTGGCGGGCGAGACCGGCGTCCAGCAGGGCGCGGGCGAGGCCGTTGGCGCGGCGGTCGAACTCACGCCAGGAGAGCGAGCGCTGGCCGTGAACCTGCGCCGGCCGGTCCGGAACCGCGGCCGCCACCGTCTCCCAGATGTCAGCATAGTTCCATCCGCTCACCGGCCGTCTCCCTGATCTACATTTTCATGTTGGATTTCATATCCGCCGGGCCGGCGCCGACCGCAAGGCTGCCGCGCACCGTTCCGGCCCCCGCGAAGATCAGGCTGATCGGGATGCGCCCACCGGGGCGCAGCGGCCGCCGGATCCCCTCGAGCATCAGGTGGAAGCCGCCGGGCGCCAGCCTGACCTGGCCTCGGCCGGGCACGGTCAGGGAAGTGACCGCCCGCATGGTCATCACCGCGCCGACCTGGCGGCTCTGATGGATCGAAACCCTGGCCGCGGCCGAGCTCGACGCCCCGATCAGTCGATCCGGGAACGGGCCCCGGTTGACGAGGGTGAGATAGCCGGCCGCGGTCATCCCCTGGGCGACCGGGCGGGTCCAGCCGTCCAGGGCCGCGATTTTGGCGGGGGGCGCGGCGAACGCGCTTGCGCTCGCGGCCAGGAGACTCGCCGCCAGGAGCCGGCGGCCGAACGATCTGAGGGTCATGGACCGTCGCTTAGCCTTCCGGCGACCGCCCAGGCAAGGTCGCGGTCTCCCGCCCGCCGCCCTGCACGAACATCAGGCCGGCCAGGCCCACAGCCAGCAGCAGGGTGATGGTGGCGAAGCCGCCCTGCTGCGTCTTGAAGATGCGCGTGCCCTGATTGACCAGAAACGGCCCCAGCCAGCTCGTCGCCGTGCCCGAAAGGGCGAAGACGCCGAAGAACGCCCCGGTCTGCTCCGGCGGCGTCAGGCGCGTCAGCAAGGTGCGGCTGGAGGCGAAATGAGCGGTGATGAACACGGCGTTGGAAAACCCGATGGCCAGGAACACCCATTCCGGAACGGTTCGGAAAAAGGGGCCGTTCCAGATCGGCGCATGCGCCGTCGGATCCCAATGCCAGAGATAGAGGATCACGTTCGGCCCCATGCCGAGCATGGCGAGGATGCCCAGCAGGCTCATGGCGATCTCGATCTGGACCGCGCGCTTGGGTCCGACCGCGTGATCGAGCCACAGGCCGACCACGCCGCCGAAGGTCGCCAGGACCGACAGGATGACGCCGAAGATCAGCATCTCCAGCGCCCCCCATTTCATCACCCCCACAGCGTAGACCCCGGCGTAGATCAGGACTGAGGTCATGCCGTCGTAGAAGAACATGCGCGAGACGAGGTAGACGGCCGCGTTGCGGATGCGTCCTACCGTCCGCACCATCGAGATGAGCTCGGCCGCGCCGGCTTTGAACGCGCTCAGGACCTTCACGCCGGTGGGCGGGGCGTCGGGGGTGAACAGAAACAAGGGAATGGCCCCCAGGGCGAACAGGCCGGCGGCCATCAGGGCGACGACGCGCTCGGGCTGGTGCGCCGCGCGGCTGAGGCCGAACAGGGGCTCGTGCGGCAGCCAGCCCCAGCTCGCCGTCTGCGGCAGGCCGGGCAGGGCGAAGGCCCAGGCGGTGAAGCCCAGCGCCAGCACCGCGAACAGATTGGCCAGTGCCAGGGCCAGGCCCGAGGCCTTGTGTGCGGCCTTCATGCCGGCCGCCCGCACGAGCAGGGAGTTGTGCAAGACTTCCGACCAGCTGAACAGGACGCCGATGGTCGTGGTCAGGGCCATGGTTTCGAGGATGGTCAGGCCGGTCCCGTCGGCCTTGGTCCACCACAGGGCGGCGATCATCGGGACCATGAGGACGACGATGACGCCCAGCCAGATCTTGCGGCCGCCCAGCTTGTCGATGGAGGCGCCCAGGAACGGCGCCGTGGCCATCACCGCCCAGCCGGAATACTGGCTCCATTGCGAGATGACTTCCTGCCCGCGCACCGGATCGCCGACTACTGTCGCGGCGACATAGGGCATGAAGATGTAGATCGTGACCAGGATCACATAGGGGTCGCGAACGCCCTCGAAGAGCGACCAACAGACCCCGCCGAAGGGCAGGCGGGCGCCGGGCGGGGAGGGGGTCGAGGCCGCCGGACCGAGGTCGGCCTCCTGAATAAGCTCGGTCACGCGCGTCCTCCTGTAGGGGAACGCTTCGTTGGCCGGCGTCCTCGCCGCACCTTAGTCGAGGCGTTCGACGCCTGGGAAGGACCTGAGGAGGCCAGGCTGCGGGATAGCGTCGCACCCCGGTGGCGTTCGGCAGGGACGGGGGCTATTTTCCGCGCCTCCGCCGGCCTCGGCTCCTTGAACAGACTGGAGGCAGCGTGCGCGGATCGCCCGCCATGCTCTCAACCCTGTGCGCCGTCGCCGTCCTGTGGGCGGCCGGCGCGCTGGCGAGTCCCTACGACGACGCCCAGGCGGCGCTGGGCCGGCGCGACTACGCCGCGGCGCTGCGGCTGTTCAGCCAGGCCGCCGGTGAGGGCAACGCGGCGGCCGAATACAACCTCGGCCGGCTTTACGCCGAGGGCCAGGGCGTCCCGGCCGCCCCCGCCGCCGCCGCGATGTGGTTCCGCAAGGCCGCCAACCAAGGCAATCCCGGCGCTCAATACAACCTCGGTCTGCTCTATCAGGAGGGACATGGCGTGCGCCGCGACCTCGCCCAGGCGGCGGCGTGGCAGCTCAAGGCCGCCAATCAAGGTTACGTGGACGCTGAGGCCCGGCTGGCGACGATGTACGAAAAAGGCGAGGGCGTGCCGGCCGATCAGGCTGAAGCCGCCAAATGGTACCGTCAGGCCGCCGGCCACGGCGACGCCGCGGCCACGCTCGACCTGGCCCTGATCACCGCCGAAGGGCCGCCGAAGGAGGCCGCCGCCGCCACAGATCAGACCGGCTTCAAGACCAATATGGACCGGGTCTTCGGCCAGGGCCGCTGGCGCGAGACGGGCGGGTACCGGTCCCCGGCCACCGAGAACCGGCTGCGGGCCGAGGGCGCCCTCACCGTGCCGGTCGGCGTCGTTTCGCGCCACTCCATGGGCACGCCGGACGCGCCGGGCGCCTATGACATCGTCGTCAAGGGCCTGTCGCCGGACCAGGCGGCGATGAGGATCCGGCAGTCGGGCGTTGCCTATCGGCGCCTGTTTCCCGAAGGCGTGCATGGAACCCAGGGCGCCCACCTGCACGTTGAGCCGTTCCTGGCGCAGCTGCGCGAAGCGATCTGGCGGGTGCGGGGCCCAAGCGCGCCCAGCGCGCCGCCGCCTCACGCCGCCGCCACGGGAGACGCGGCCCAGGACGGGGCCGAAGCCCTCAGCCTGCTGCGCAGCGCGGCCGGGCGCGGCGACGCCTGCGCGGCGAAGGCGCTCACCGCCAACGCCGCCAATGGCGCGGCGGCGGCGGCCAGTTACCTCACGCTCTCGCGCTCGGGCGCCTGCGGTTGAGGCTCTTGCGGGTCGACGCGATCGGCCGGTGACGAATCGGGAACCAAAGCGCCGCGAAGCGCCTCTCGGATAGCCCCCCACCGCGTGCGTGTGAGTATCCGGATGAAGATCGCCCAGGTTGCGCCCTTGTACGAAGCCGTGCCGCCCCGGCTGTATGGCGGGACCGAACGGGTCGTCGCCCATCTTACCGACGCGCTCATCGACCTGGGTCACGAGGTGACGTTGTTCGCCAGCGCCGACGCCCGGACCGGGGCCGCGCTGGAGTCCACGCGCGCGCAGGCGATCCGGCTCGATCCCGCCCCGCTGAAGTCCGATCTCGCCGCTCATCTCACCCTGCTGCACGAGGTGCGTCGGCAGAAGGATCGCTTCGACATCATCCACTTTCACCTCGACATGGTTCATTTTCCCTTCTTCGAGGACATCGCGCCCAGAACCTTGACCACGCTTCATGGCCGACTCGATCTGACCGACCTGCCCGAGGCCTATCGCCGGTGGGCGAAATATCCGCTGGCGTCGATCTCCCAGGCCCAGCGCGCCGCCCTGCCGTTCGCCAACTGGGTGGGGACCGTCCACCACGGACTTCCCGAAACGCTCTACGCCTTCAGTCCCTCTCCGGCCGGGTATCTCGCCTTCCTCGGGCGGATCTGTCCGGAAAAGGGCCCGGATCGGGCGATCGCCATCGCCCGGCGGCTCGGCATGAAGCTGAAGATCGCGGCCAAGGTCGACGCGGCCGACACGGCCTATTTCGAAGCCGAGATCCGTCCCCTGCTCGATCATCCGCTGATCGAGTTCATCGGCGAAATCAGCGACGAGCAAAAGCCGGCCTTTCTGGGCGGGGCCGAGGCCCTGTTGTTCCCGATCGACTGGCCTGAACCCTTCGGCCTGGTGATGATCGAGGCCATGGCCTGTGGGACACCGGTGGTCGCCTATCGTCGCGGCGCGGCGCCCGAGGTGATCGATGAAGGGGTGACGGGTTTCCTCGCGGACGACGAGGACGAGGCGGCAGAGGCCGTGATCCGCGCCCGCGCGCTCGATCGCCGGGTGGTCAGGCGAAGGTTCGATCGCCGGTTCTCCGCGGCGGCCATGGCCCAGGCCTATCTCGACCTCTACGCTTCCCGCCTGGCGCCCCGCCCCTACACGCCGGAGCTTGCCTCCGGCGACGCCCGGGCGGACAAGCTGAGCGCCCTGGTCAATCGCGGCTGAGGCCTTCCGACGCGCGCCATGGACGATCTCGCCGCCCCCGAAGCCCCCGAGACCGCCGAGGTTGTCGACAGCGACCTGGATGTTCAGCGCGTCTCCCTCAAGGAGGGCGACTGCTTCCTGGTGTGCGACGCGTGGGGGGACATTCGCGGCGGCGCGGACGGATACTTCCAAAGTGACACGCGCGTTCTCTCCCGGCTGCGCCTGCTGATCGGCGGCAAGCGACCCTCGCGCCTGAGCTTCAACCTCTCGGGCGACAACGCCGTCTTCACCGTCCACGGCGCCAACCGGGCCCTGCCGCCGATGGGCGGTCGCGCGACTCCCCGCGGAGTCATCCATGTGGAGCGCCGCATTTGCCTCTGGCGGGAGCGGCTGTTCGAGCGCCTGAGGCTGACCAACTTCGGCCTCGACGAGGTGATGACCCCGATCGCCTATGAGTTCGACGCCGATTTCCGCGACATCTTCGAGGTCCGCGGCCTGGCGCGCGCGAAGCGCGGGACCTTGCAGCCGACCGAGCTCACCGGTCGCGGCGTCGTCAATGTCTATGACGGGCTGGACGAGGTCCGCCGCGCCTCGGCCATCGCCTTTTCGGAGCCGCCCTGGCGTCTGGCGCCCACCCGGGCGGAGTTCATGCTCTCCGTCGTCCCGGGGCGGCGCGTAGATCTCTTCGTCGAGGTCGGCGCCGAGGCGGAAAGCCCGCCAGATGAGGCGCGCTTCGAGGCGGCGATCGCCGCCGCCCAGAGCGAAGTGCGGGCCCTGACGCGCCAGGGCGCGAACGTCGCGGCTTCGGACGGCGCCTTCGACGCCTGGTTGCGACAGTCGCGCACCGACGTCGCGGTGCTGACCACGGACCTTCCGACGGGCCCCTATCCCTATGCCGGCATCCCCTGGTTCTCGACCCCGTTCGGGCGCGATGGGATTTTCTGCGCCTGGCAGATGCTGTGGCTGGATCCGTCGCTCGCCCGGGGCGTGCTGACCTATCTGGCGGAACGGCAGGCCAAGGAGACCTCGAGTTTCGACGACGCCACGCCCGGCAAGATCCTGCACGAGACGCGGCGCGGCGAGATGGCGGCGCTGGGGGAGGTTCCCTTCGGCGCCTACTATGGCGGTGTGGACACCACGCCATTGTTCGTGGCCCTGGCCGGGGCCTATTTCGAGCGAACCGGCGACCTCGCCTTCGTCCACAAGCTGTGGCCCCACCTCAAGGCGGCGATCGGGTGGCTGGAAACCCACGGCGATTCCAACGGCGACGGCTTCATCGACTACGCCCGGGCCGAGGCCAGCGGCCTCGCCAACCAGGGCTGGAAAGACAGCGCCGATTCCATCTTTCACGCCGATGGCCGGCTGGCGGTCGGGCCGATCGCCCTGGTGGAGGTACAGGGCTACGCCTGGGCGGCCTGGCGGGCCATGTCGGCGATGGGCCTGCAACTGGGCGATGACGACGCCCCGCGCTGGGCCGCGCGAGCGCGTGAATTCGCCGCCGCGGTCGAGGCGCGCTTCTGGCTGGACGACCTCGGCTTCTACGCCCTGGCCATCGACGGCGAGGGCGAGCCGTGTCGCGTGGAGGCGTCCAACCCTGGCCATCTGCTGTTCGTCGGGCTGCCGGCGGCGGACAGGGCCCGGCGGGTGATCGACCGCCTGCTGTCTCCGGCCTTCGACAGCGGTTGGGGTTTGAGGACCCTGGCCGCCGGCGCCGTCCGCTACAACCCCATGTCCTATCACAACGGTTCGGTCTGGCCCCACGACACGGCGATCGCCCTGGCCGGCATGGCGAGATACGGCGAGCGATCGGGCGTGGTGCGTGTCATGACCGACCTTTTCGAGGCCTCGAAAGCCTTCGGCGGGCGCGTGCCGGAGCTGCTATGCGGCTTCGCGCGCGAGCCGGACGCCCCGCCCATCGCCTATCCCGTGGCGTGCATGCCTCAGGCCTGGGCCGCGGGATCGACCTTCATGATGCTGTCGGCCGCCTTGGGCCTCAGGATCGACGCGGTGCATCGGGAAGTCCGGCTCGTGCGCCCGCGCCTGCCGGAAGGCGTGGAACGAATCGATCTTGAGCGATTTGATATCGCCGGATCGACCCTGGACATCGAAATCCGGCGCCTGGGAGAGCGTACGGCGGTGACCGCCAAGTCCGAAGGCCCGGTGGCGATCGTGGTTGAAGAGTAGGGGCGGCCGATAGCGCCCGCGCCCCGCAGATGCCAGGAAGACAAATGCTCGAACGCCTAGAGGCCGAAGCGCCGCGCGACGGTGACGCCCTGCAAGCGCCGCCACCGCTTCGCCTCGCTTCGACATCCGTGTTTCTCGACCTGGACGGCACCATCGCGCCACTCGAACTGACGCCGCAGGCCGTCGGGCCGGACAAGGCGCGCCGCCGCCTACTCGACGCCCTCCTCGCCAGGCTGAGTGGCCGCCTCGCCGTGGTCAGTGGGCGGGCGCTCGCCGATCTGGACCGGGTGCTGGAGGGGCGCGTCCCGGCGCTGGGCGCGGTCCACGGCCTGGCTCGCCGCACATCCGACGGGCGCGTTTTGGCGGCGGCCGGCGCGGAGCCGGTGCGCGAGGCGCTCGCCGACATCCTCGCCTTCGCTGCCGCCGACCCCAGGCTGTTGGTGGAGGACAAGGGCCTCGCCGTCTCCCTGCACTACCGCCGTCGCCCGGACGCCGCCCCCGCGTGCCGCGACCTCGTGCGGCGTCTGGGATCGCGGCTCAACCTCACGGTGCAAGAAGGCGGCATGGTCATGGAGATCCGCGCGTCCGGGCCGGACAAGGGCGGCGCCATCGCGGCCTTCATGGCCGAGCCGCCGTTCGCCGGCCACACGCCGATCTTTCTGGGTGACGATCTGACCGACGAGGATGGCTTCCGGGCCGTCCGACGCCTGGGCGGCTACGGCGTCGTCGTCGGCGGCCGGCGGCCGACGGACGCCGGCTACGCCCTGCCGGGCGTCGCCGAGGCCCGAGCCTGGCTGAATGCGGCCCTGGAGAGCGAGGCGTGAACGACCTCGATCTCGCACCCATCGGCAACTGCGCCATCAGCGCGCTGGTGGACCGTCAGGGCCGGATCGTGTGGTGCTGCGCGCCACGCGTCGACAGCGACCCGTTCTTCTCCCAACTCCTCTCGGGCGGCGATCCGTCGGACGAGGACGCCCGCGGCCTGTGGTCGGTCGAGCTGGCCGGCCAGCAGACGGCGACCCAGGCCTATCTGCGCAACACCGCTGTCCTCAGAACCGAACTCACCGACCAGGCGGGCGCGGTGGCCGAGATCATCGATTTCGCCCCGCGGTTCCGACTCTATGACCGCAGCTACCGGCCCGCGTCCTTCATCCGCCTGATTCGCCCGGTGTCGGGGGCGCCGCGTATCCGCATCCGAATGCGCCCGACCCGCGATTGGGGGCGGACGGCCACGCCGTCGACCAACGGCACCAACCACATTCGCTATATCGGCCAAGACATCACCCTGCGGCTGACGACCAACGCGCCGGTGTCGCACATCACCGCTGAGCGGGTGTTCCGCCTCGAGAAGCCGATCGCCATGTTTCTGGGCCCCGACGAGCCCTTCCAGGGCGAGGTGTTGTCGACGGCTCATGGAATGTTGAACGACACGCTGAGCGACTGGCGCGAATGGGTGCGCTCGCTGGCGATCCCGCTCGACTGGCAGGAAGCGGTGATTCGCGCCGCCATCACCCTCAAGCTCTGCGCCTACGAGGAGACGGGCGCCATCGTCGCGGCGCTCACCACCTCGATCCCCGAGGCGCCGGACAGCGGCCGCAACTGGGACTACCGCTACTGCTGGATTCGCGACGCCTACTACGTCGTTCAGGCCCTCAACCGCCTGGGCGCGGTCGACATCATGGAGAACTACCTCGTCTATCTGCGCAACATCATGGATGCGGCGGGCGGCGGTCAGATCCAGCCCGTCTATGGCGTCGGCTATGAGCCGATCCTGGCCGAGCGGATCGTGGGTCACCTGGCCGGCTACCGCGGCATGGGGCCGGTGCGGGTGGGCAATCAGGCGCACGAGCAGATTCAGCACGATGTCTACGGCCAGATCGTGCTTTCCACCGCCCACGCCTTCTTCGACGAGCGGCTCATCCGGCCGCCCACACGCGTGGATTTCGAGGCCCTCGAGCGCCAGGGTGATCGGGCCTTCGCGGTCTATGACACGCCCGATGCCGGTCTCTGGGAACTGCGGACGAAAGCGGCCGTGCACACCTATTCCGCCGCCATGTGTTGGGCCGCTTGCGACCGGCTCGCCAACATCGCCGAGAAACTGGGCCTGCCCGATCGGGTCAGCCTGTGGACCGAGCGCGCCGCGGTCATCCGCGCCAACATCGAGGCCAAGGCGTGGGACGAGACGGGGCAGCACTTCGCCGCCACCTTCGGCGGTACGGAGGTCGACGCCAGCCTCACCCAACTGGTCGATCTGCGGTTCCTCACCGCCGACGATCCCCGGCACCTCGAAACCCTGCGGGTGCTGGAGAAACGCCTGCGCCGCGGCTCGAATTTCCTACGCTATGACCTGGCCGACGATTTCGGCGTCCCCGAGACCGCGTTCAACTTCTGCACCTTCTGGTTCATCGAAGGCCTCTACCTGGCGGGGGAGACAGAGGAGGCCCGCCGGCTGTTCGAAGACATGCTGGCCAAGCGCAACCATGCGGGGCTGCTCTCGGAGGACTCCAGCCTGACCGACGGCGCCCTGTGGGGGAACTATCCGCAGACCTACTCGCTTGTTGGATTGATCAACTGCGCCGTTTTGCTGTCCCGCCCCTGGAGTTCGGTGCGATGAGCCGACTGATTGTGGTCTCGAACCGGGTGAGCGCGCCCGAAAGCAAGGGCCGGGCCCCCGCCGGCGGCCTGGCGGTGGCGCTCAGCGCCGCGCTCAGGGAATATTCCGGCTTCTGGTTCGGCTGGAGCGGCCAGACGAGCGAAACCTTCACCGGCGAGATCGAACGGCGGATGGTCGACGATGTCACGGTCGTGACCGTCGATCTCGAGGAAGCCGACGTCCAGGAATATTACAACGGCTACGCCAACGCCGCGCTCTGGCCGCTGTTCCACTACCGCATCGACCTGACGGCCTATGACCGTTCCTATGGCGAGGGCTACGAGCGTGTGAACCGCCGTTTCGCCGAGACCCTGGCGCCGCTCATCCAGTCCGACGACATCATCTGGGTTCACGACTATCACCTGATCCCGCTCGGCCGGGAGCTGCGCCGACTGGGCGTCACCAATCCGATCGGCTTTTTTCTCCACATTCCGTGGCCGGCGGCGCAACTCATCACCACCCTGCCTAGGCATCGGCAGCTGGTGGGGGCGATGTTCGCCTACGACCTCGTGGGCTTTCAGACCGATGAGTGGCTGTGGGCGTTCGAATCCTACGTCCTCGGCGAAGCCGGCGGCGCCTGGACGGTGGACGGGCGACTTGAGGCGTTTGGCGCGCGGCTGAAGGCCAGCGCCTTTCCCATCGGTCTCGACGTCACGACCTTTCGGGAACTGGCGGTCTCTCCGGTGGCCGCGCGCGCCCACGACCGGCTGGAGGCCCACAGCCTGTTCCGCCACCTCATCCTGGGGGTCGACCGGCTGGACTACTCCAAGGGGCTGGAGGAGCGCCTGCTGGGCTTCGAACAGTTCCTGGAGGACAATCCCGAGCTGCGCCGCGAAGTGCTCTACCTCCAGGTGGCGCCGACCTCACGAGGCGACGTCGAGGCCTATCAGGACCTGCGCACGCGGGTCGACAGTCTTGCCGGACGCATCAACGGCGCCTGGGCCGATGTCGATTGGACGCCGATCCGTCTCGTCCACCGCAACTTCCGCCGCGACGAGCTGGCGGGCATGTATCGCGCGGCCCGGGTGTGCCTGGTGACGCCGATGCGCGACGGCATGAACCTGGTGGCCAAGGAGTATATCGCAGCTCAGGATCCCAAGGATCCTGGCGTGCTCGTCCTTTCGCGCTTCGCCGGCGCGGCGCGGCAGATGACCGATGCGGTGATCGTCAATCCCTACAGCCGCGAGGAGATGTCCGAAGCGCTGAAGATCGCCCTGACCATGCCGCTGGCCGAGCGCATCCGCCGTTGGGAGCGTCTCTACGAGGGCGTGTGCGCCACGGATGTGAACGTCTGGCGCGATTCCTTCGTCGCGGCCCTGGCGACGGCTCGGGAGCCGCCGCTGCCGCTCTTTCCCTCGGCGATGACAGCGATCCTGCGCGCTGCCGAGTCGGATCCCGAGGAGCGTGAGACGCAAGGGTTGATGCAGGGCTTGCCGTGCGGCGCCCTCGATTCGCTCTACGAAACGCCGCGATCGTCATCGATCCGCCGGCCGGAGGCGCGATCGCCGGCGAGTGTCCCGATTCCGAAGTTCGAAGGCGCCTGAGGCGGGCTGGGAGGAACTTCGGAATCGATCAGGACACTAGAGCCCCGGAAGTTTGACCTTGCTGGAGCCTTCGCGGGCGATGATCACCTGCTGATTGCCGGTCAGGCCCTGGATACGCTTGGTCTCGACGGCGGGATCGATGGGCGTGGAGGTGTCCGCCGCTATGGCCGCGTCGGTCGGTTCCGGCGCCTTGCCCCTGCGCCAGAACATCACCCAGTCGGCGAAGCTCTTGTCCTTGTGCGCGATGGCCCCGAATTCGTCGTCGACCACATAGCGGATCAGCGGGTCGGCCCTGTCGCCGCCGGCCTTGGTGTCGAGCAGCTTCTCGCCGTCGCTGCGGTTGGCGGCGTCGCGCTCGCCCAGCAGCGCGACGCGCGCGGCGCTCTCGGGCTGCAGCTCCTGCGGGCGCGGCTCGCCTGGCGCGGGCGGGCGCAGGGAGAAGTCAGGCGGAACGGTCAGCGGGGCCTTGGTCACGACCCGGAATTCGTCCGGGGTCACCTTGGCCATGCCCAGCGATTTGGACATGCTGTTGCATCCACTGAGGGCGGCGGCGCCGATGAGCGCTACGGATGCGGCGACAAGACTGACTCGCATGAATCTCAAGGTTCCCAACGTGGACCGCCCCGGCCCCGGCTTCTCGTTATCGCATTCGCGAGCGGCGCGCCACGGTCGATCACGCCGCGGCGGGCTTGGGCTGGAGGAGGCTCTCGGCCAGCAGCAGGATGATGCCGATGGTGATGGCGCTGTCGGCCAGATTGAACACCCACGGGAAGTGCAGCGCGGTGACGTCGACGAAGTCGACCACCGTTCCGAAGCGGACGCGGTCGGCGAAATTGCCCAGCGCGCCGCCGATCACCAGGCCCAGCGCCACGCCGGTGAAGGTCTTGGCCGCACGCCGCACCCAGAGGGCCAGGGCCACGGCGACCGCCAGGGCGAAGGCGGCCAGCGCCCAGCGCGTCCATGACGCGTCGCTCTGGAAGAGACCGAAGCTCACCCCGGCGTTCTCCACCAGGGTCAGGCGCAACGGCCCCCACACCGGCCGCGGATCGCCGAGCATCAGATGCAGCCCGTTGACCACCCAGGACTTCACCGCCTGATCGGCGATGACCACAAAAGCCGCGAGGCCATAGGCGAGCGCGCCGGCGCGCGAGACGAGGCTCATGACCGGTGCGCGTCCCACCAGGCGACGGCGTCGGCGTCGCGCAGGGAAAGGTCGGGATAGCGCGGATCGCTCCCCACCTCCGGCAGGATGCGCCACGACCGGGCGCATTTGTGGCCCTCGGCTTTCAGCGGCTCGACCGCGACGCCGGCAACCTCCGGCAGGCGGAAGGCGCCCTCCGGACCCTCTCCGGACAGCAAAGTCGCCTGGCTGGTGCGGAAAACCTCGGCCGCATCCAGCCCGTCGAACGCCGCCAGCAGGTCCGGCTCGGCCACATAGACGGCCGGCGCGGCATCCAGCGCCCCGCCGATGCGCTTGTCGCGCCGCTCGATCTCCAGGGCGCCGGTGACCACGCGGGTGACGCGCTCGATCTTGGCCCACCGCGCCGCCTCGGCCTCGTTACGCCAGGCGGCGGGGGTCGCCGGGAATTCGCGCAGGCTGTTGGCGCCCGCCTCCGGGAACCTCGTCGTCCAGGCCTCCTCCATGGTGAAGGGGATTACCGGCCCCAGCCAGATGGTCAGGCGCTCGAAGGCCAGCTGCATCACCGTTCGGCACGCCCGCCGGCGCATCGAATCGGGACGGTCGCAATAGAGCGCGTCCCGGCGGATGTCGAAGAACAGGGCCGAAAGGTCGTTGGAGCAGAAGTCCGCTACGGCGCGCACGGCGTCGGAGAAGCGATAGCCGAGGTAGGCGTCGCGCACCTCGCCGTCCAATTCCCACAGGCGGTGCAGGATGTAGCGCTCCAGCGACGGCATGTCGTCCAGGCCCACCGCTTCGGCATCCTCGAAGGCCGCCAGCGCGCCCAGCAGATAGCGCAGGGTGTTGCGCAGCTTGCGATAGGCGTCGGTGGTGGTCTGCAGGATGGTGCGGCCGATGCGCTGGTCTTCGGAATAGTCGGTCAGCGCCGCCCACAGGCGCAGGATCTCGGCCCCGCTCTCGGCGGCGATCGTCTGCGGCTCGATGCTGTTGCCGAGCGACTTCGACATCTTCTCCCCCTTCTCGTTGAGGGTGAAGCCGTGGGTCATGACCGCCTTATAGGGCGCGCGCCCGCGCGTGCCGCAGGCCTCCAGCAGGGACGACTGGAACCAGCCGCGGTGCTGGTCCGAGCCCTCCGAATAGAGGTCGGCCGGCCAGTGGCTGTCGTCGCGGCCTTCGAGGGTGAAGGCGTGGGTCGAGCCGGAATCGAACCACACGTCGAGGATGTCCTCGACCTTCTCATAGGCCTCGGGATCGCGGTTGCCGAGGAAGTCGCTCGCCGGCCGCGTGAACCAAGCGTCCGCGCCCTCCTGGCGGATCAGATCGACGATGCGGGCGTTGACGTCGGCGTCCACCAGCGGCGCGCCGCTCGCCTTGTCGACGAACATGGCCAGGGGCGATCCCCAGGCGCGCTGGCGGCTGATCAGCCAGTCGGGCCGGGTCTCGACCATGGCGCGGATGCGGTTGCGCCCGGCCTCTGGATAGAAGGCCGTGGCGTCGATGGCCGCCAGCGCCGTCTCGCGCAGGGTCGCGCCAGCGTGAACTTCGTCCTTCAGCGGCGCGTCCAGGCGGATGAACCACTGCGGCGTGTTGCGGAAGATGACCGGGGCCTTGGAGCGCCAGGAGTGCGGATAGCTGTGCTCCAGCCGTCCGCGCGCCAGCAGGTTTCCGGCCTCGATCAGCCTGTCCATCACCGCGGCGTTGGCCGGGCCGAACTTGCCGACCTTCTTGCCCTCGGTCTCCAGCACCTTCAGCCCGCCGAACAGCGGCACGTCGGGGTAATAGGCGCCGTCTTCGTCGACGGTTTCGGGGATCTCGCGCCGGCCGCTGGCGATCCACACGGCGTAATCATCGGCTCCATGGCCCGGCGCGGTATGGACAAAGCCCGTGCCGGCGTCGTCGGTGACATGGTCGCCGGCCAGCAGCGGGACGCCGAAGCCGTAGCCCGGATCGAGCGCCGCCAGTGGGTGGGCGAGCACGAGGCCGTCGGGATCGTGGGTGGCGACATGCCGCCATGACTTGATCTTCGCGGCCTGCCGCACGTCCTCGGCCAGCTTTTCGGCGACGATCAGGCGCTCGCCCACCTCGGCCCAAGGTGCGAAGGGCAGGCCCTCCTCAAGCGCTTCGACCTCATAGACGCCATAGGCGACCTTGGGATTGTAGGCGACGGCGCGGTTGGCGGGGATGGTCCAGGGCGTGGTCGTCCAGATCACCACGCTGGCGCCTTCGAGCGGACTGGCGGTGACCGGGAATTTCACCCACACCGTCGGCGAGACATGGTCGTGGTACTCGACCTCGGCCTCGGCCAGGGCCGTGCGCTCCACCGGGCTCCACATCACCGGCTTGGAGCCGCGATAGACTTGGCCCGAGGCGACGAACTTGTGGAATTCGGCCACGATGGCCGCCTCGGAGCTGAAATCCATGGTCGCATAGCGGCGCGCCCAGTCGCCGACGACACCCAGGCGCTGGAACTCGCGCGACTGCTCGGTGATCCAGCCGGCGGCGTAGTCGCGGCAGCGGGCGCGGAACTCAGCCTTGCTGACCTCGCCCTTGGCCCGACCCTCGGCCCGGAACGCCTCCTCGATCTTCCATTCGATGGGCAGGCCGTGGCAGTCCCAGCCGGGCACATAGTCGACGTCATAGCCCAGCGCGAAGCGCGAGCGGACGACGAAGTCCTTCAGCAGCTTGTCGAGGGCGTGGCCGATGTGGATGGCGCCGTTGGCGTAGGGCGGCCCGTCGTGCAGCACGAACAGCGGCGCGCCGGCGGCCCGACGCGCGCCGCGCACGTCGGCGTAGAGGCTCTTCCAGCCGTCCAGGATCCTCGGCTCGAGCTGAGGCAGGCCCGCGCGCATGGGAAAGGGCGTCTGCGGCAGGAAAACGGTTTCGCGATAGTCGCGCTTGGGCGGTTCGGCGTCGTCGGCCATGAGGGTTCCACGCTGGTTCGAAAGGGGAGACGGCGATCAGATCCCGGCGAACGCGGCTTAATGCGTCACGCCGGGCGGTTAATTCGCGTCTCTCTCCGGACCGGGGCCATGCGAGGCATGTAACAGAGGCGCTCGCCCCCCGATAGGGGGCGCTCAGCAGTCCTGGGCCACCAGTTGGCGGGCGCGGGCGGCGTCACGCCAGATCTGCTCCACCATGGCCGGGATGGACGGGAACTTCTCCTCCGGGCGCAGGAAGGCGATCAGCTCGGTCTCGATGGTCTCGCCGTAGATGTCCTCGTCAAAGTCGAACAGCCACACCTCCAGGCGCGGCTCGACCACGCCGGTGGTCGGATTGACGCCGATGTTGGCGACCCCGCCCATCCGCCGGCCGTCATGCAGGCGTGTCCGCGTGGCGTACACCCCGAACATCGGCGCCACATAGTCGCCCAGCGGCACATTGGCGGTGGGAAAGCCGAGCTTGCGGCCGAGTTGGCGGCCCTTCTGCACCACCCCCTCGATGGCGAAGGGCCGACCGAGGATCTGGGCCGCGACCTCGGGCTTGCCTTCGCGCAGGGCCTCGCGCACGGCGGTGGACGAGAGCTTCACCCCTTCCACGGCCACGGGCTGGGCCACCGAGACCCCGAATCCGAGTTCCTCGCCATAGCGGCGCATGGAGGCGGGATCGCCGCTGCGGTCCTTGCCGAAGGTGATGTCGAAGCCGGCGGCCACGTGGCGCACACCCAGGCCCTTGGCCAGCACGGTCTCGGCGAAGGCGCGGTCGGTGAAGCTGGCCATCTCGACGCCGAAGGGCAGCAGATAGAGGCGGTCGGCGCCCAGGCCCTCGACCACCCGCGCCAACTGATGCGCGTTGCTGAGGCGGAACGGCGGCGCGTCGGGCTCGAAGTGCATGCGCGCGTGCGGCTCGAAGCTGATGACGCCGAGCGGGGCGGAGAGGGCGTGGGCGGCGGCCGCCGCGTCGGCGATCACCTTCTGGTGGCCCAGATGAACGCCGTCGAAATTGCCCAGCGCCACGGCCGCGCCCTTGTCGGCGGCGGCGAGGTTCTTCCAGCCGTGGATGACCTTGAAGGCCAGAGTCACCTCCCCCGTAAAATCGCTCCCGCTTTTAGCGGGTTCGCACGCGTTGGCGAGGGGTCACCAGCGGAGGGCGGCGATGGCGTAGGCCGGTGGGGCGGCGGCGAGCAGGCGGCCGAGGGCAGGCTCGTCGATCCGGCCGGACGCATCCAGCGCTTCGGCCGCGTGCACGCCATCGGCGACGAAGAGGGCGTCCAGGCCCTGGGCGCGGGCGCCGGCGAGGTCGGTCAGCAGGCCGTCACCGATGGTCAGCACCCGCGCGCGGTCGGGCTTGCCGGCGCGCGCCAGGGCCAGATCGTAGATCGGCGCGAACGGCTTGCCGGCCTGGATCACCCGGCCGCCGAGCTCTTCATAGAGCCGCGCCAGGGCGCCGGCGCAGTAGATGAGCGTGTCGCCGCGCTGGACCACCAAGTCGGGGTTGGCGCAGATCATCTCCAGGTCGCGGCCCGCGGCCAGGGTGAGGACGGCGCGATAGTCCTCCGGCGTCTCCACATCCTCGTCGTTGGGGCCGCTGCAGGCGACGAAGGCGGCCGCTTCCGGTCCGCTGAAGGCGAGCCCGAGATCGTCGTACAGGGGATCGTCCTTGGCCGGGCCGATGCGAAAGGCCGGCCCCGGCGCGCGCGCCGCCAGCAGGCCTCGGCTGACATCACCCGAGGTGGCGACAGCGCTCCAGGCCGCGCGGGGCACGCCCAGGCCGTCGAGCTGAACGGCGACCGAGCCTTCCGGGCGGGGGGCGTTGGAGATCAGCACCACGGGCCCGACCTCAGCGCGCCAGCGGATCAGGGCCGCGCAGGCGGCCGGAAAGCTCTCCCGGCCGTTGTGGATCACGCCCCAGACGTCACACAGCAGGGTGTCGTATCGCCCGGCCAGGGCGCCGAGGCCGGAAATCAGTTGAGTCACGGTCGTCCCTAGCGCGTGGGCGCCGGGTGGTCGCCGCGATAGTCGTAGAAGCCGCGCTGGGTCTTGCGGCCGAGCCAGCCGGCCTCGACATATTTCACCAGCAGGGGGCAGGGCCGATACTTCGAGTCGGCCAAGCCCTCATGCAGCACGTTCATGATCGCCAGGACGGTGTCCAGGCCGATGAAATCGCCCAGCTCCAGCGGACCCATCGGATGGTTGGCGCCGAGCTTCATGGCCGTGTCGATGGCGTCTACCGTGCCAACGCCTTCATAAAGCGTGTAGATGGCCTCGTTGATCATCGGCACCAGCACGCGGTTGACGATGAAGGCCGGGAAATCCTCGGCGTTGGCGGTGGTCTTGCCGAGCGAGCGGGCGAAGGCGACGGCGGTCTCATAGGTGTCGGCGCCGGTGGCGATGCCGCGGATGATCTCCACCAGCTTCATCAGCGGCACCGGGTTCATGAAGTGCAGGCCGATGAACCGTTCCGGCCGATCGGTGGACGAGGCCAAGCGCGTGATCGAGATCGAGGAGGTGTTGGAGGCCAGCAGAGTCGTGGGCCCGAGGTGCGGCGTGAGGGCGGTGAAGATCTTCTTCTTGACGACCTCGTCCTCGGTGGCCGCTTCGATGGCCAGATCGGTCTGGCCGATGGTCTTGAGGTCGGGGGTCGCCTTGATGCGCCTGAGGGCCGCCGTCGCGTCCGCCTCCTCCACGATTCCGCGCGCCACCTGCCGCGCGAGATTGTGGTCGATGTGCGTGAGGCCCTCGTGGATCCTCTCTTCCGAGAGGTCGTGCAGCAACACCTCGTAACCCGCCAGGGCGCAGACATGAGCGATTCCGCCGCCCATCTGGCCCGCGCCGATGACCCCCACCGTCTCGATCTTCGTCATTCAGGTCGCCTTGGGCGCCGCCGGGACGGCCGCGCCGCTCCTTCGTTCCGCTGCTTGTGACCGTTCTCTAACACACAGGTGACGGCGGGCGCCAAGCATTTGCTGCAATGCAGCGAAGGCCTCACTTGCCGGCGGCGGTCAGGGCCTCCATCAGCTCGGGCACGGCGGTCTTGTAGTCGGCCACCAGGCCATAGTCGGCAACCTGGAAGATCGGCGCGTCGGCGTCCTTGTTGATGGCCACGATGACCTTGGAATCCTTCATCCCGGCCAGGTGCTGGATGGCGCCGGAGATGCCGATGGCGATGTAGAGCTGCGGCGCCACCACCTTGCCAGTCTGGCCGACCTGATAGTCGTTGGGCGCATAGCCGGCGTCCACCGCCGCGCGCGAGGCGCCGACCGCGGCCCCGAGCTTGTCGGCCAGTGGCTCGATGACCCGGTGGAATTCCTCGGCCGAACCCATGGCGCGGCCGCCGGAGACGACGATCTTGGCCCCGGCCAGCTCCGGCCGGTCCGACTTGACGATTTCCTCGGAGACGAAGCGCGTGTGCGGCGCGCCCGGTCCGGCGTCGACCGCCTCGATGGCGGCCGAACCGCCGCCCTCGGCGGGCTTGAAGGCCGTGGCGCGCACGGTGATGACCTTCTTGGCGTCGGACGAATGCACCGTCTCCAGCGCATTGCCGGCGTAGATCGGCCGCACGAAGGTGTCGGCGTCGACCACCTCGAGCACATCGGAGATCGGGGCGACGTCGAGCAGGGCGGCCACGCGCGGGGCGAAATTCTTGCCCACGGTCGTCGCCGGCGTCAGCAGGTCGTCATAGCCGGCCATCAAGGGAACGAGGCAGGCCGACAGCGCCTCGGCGATGTGCTGGCCCAGGGCGTCGCTCTCGGTGGTCAGCACCTTGCGCACGCCGGCGATCTTGGCGGCCTGGGCGGCGACGGCGGCGATCCCCTTGCCGGCCACCAGCACGTCGACGTCGCCCGAGATCGCCAGGGCGGCGGTCACGGTCTTCAGCGTGGTGTCCTTGAGTTCGGCGTTGTCATGGTCGGCGACGACGAGAACGGCCATGTCAGATCACTCCCGCTTCGGTCTTCAGCTTGGCGACCAGCTCGGCCGCGTTCTCCACCTTCACGCCGGCGACGCGCTTGGGCGGTTCGGTGACCTTGACCACCTTCAGGTGACCCTCGCCCAGGCCGCCGAAGTCGTCGGGCGTCTTGATGTCGATGGTCTTGCGCTTGGCCTTCATGATGTTGGGCAGGGAGGCGTAGCGCGGCTCGTTGAGGCGCAGGTCGGCGGTGACCACGGCGGGCAGGTCGACCTCCAGGGTCTGCAGGCCGCCGTCCACCTCGCGGGTGACCTTGGCCTTATCGCCCGACACCTCGACCTTGGAGGCGAAAGTCGCCTGCGGCCAGCCGAGCAGCGCCGACAGCATCTGGCCGACGGCGTTGTTGTCGCCGTCGATGGCCTGTTTGCCCATCAGGATCAGCCTGGGCTCCTCGGCCTTGGCGACGGCGGCCAGCAACTTGGCCACCTCCAGAGGCTCGGGATCGGTGTCGGTCTGGATCAGGATGCCGCGTTCGGCGCCCATGGCCAGGGCCGTGCGGATGGTCTCCTGGGCCTGGATCGGTCCGATCGAGACCACCACAACCTCGGTGGCGACGCCCTTTTCCTGCAGGCGCACGGCCTCTTCGACCGCGATTTCGCAGAACGGGTTCATCGACATCTTGACGTTGGCGAGGTCCACGCCCGTCTGGTCGGATTTCACCCGCGCCTTCACATTGTAGTCGATCACCCGCTTGACCGGGACCAAAACCTTCATCGGCCTCTCCGCCATTCAACCCCTTCGGTAGGGGAGGACGCGAGGGCAATAACGTCTTGAGCGGGGTTTGCAAGCCGGTGGCGTTCGCGTCCCCTCTGGCCCCGCGCGCGCTGGGCGACTAAGAACGCGCCGCCATGGAACGCTGGTACACCACCGCCAAACTCACCGTCCTCGCCCTGTTCGTCCTCGCGATGGGGGGCGCCATCGGCTATCAGGTCCTCTATGTCTGGCCGGAGCAGAAGTGCGACCGCGAGAACCTGTGGTGGGATCCCCAGGATCGGCAGTGCCTGACGCCTATCCCGATCAGCCGGTTCACCAGCGGGGCCTTCGCCGGCTACAAGATCATGCCCGCGTTGCCGCGGGCGCCCACAGCACATCCCCCCGCCCCCGCGCATTCGAATGGCGCGCCATGACGAACAGCAGGTCCGACAGGCGGTTCAAGTAGCGGACGGCCTCGACGTGGTCGCCGGCGCCCTCCGCCGACATGAAGGCTACCGCCGCCCGCTCGGCCCGCCGGCACACCGTGCGAGCGTGGTGCAGATGGGCCGAGGTCCGCGATCCTCCGGGCAGGATGAACGACGTCAACGGCGCCAGGCCGGCGTTGAGGCCGTCGATCTCGCGCTCCAGCCGCTTGACCTGACTGGCGACGATGCGCAGGGCTTCGGGCGCGCCTTCCTTGCGGGCGGGCGTCGCCAGGTCGGCGCCCAGGTCGAAGAGGTCGTTCTGGATGCGGGCCAGCATGGGATCGAGGGCGTCGTCCCCCGCGGTCTCCAGCCGCGCCAAGCCCAGCACGGCGTTGAGCTCGTCCACCTCGCCATAGGCGCCGACCCGCGCGCTGGCCTTGCTGACCGTCTCGCCGCTGGCCAGCCGCGTGGAGCCGCCGTCGCCGGTGCGGGTGTAGATGCGGTTGAGCAAGACCATGCGCCGGGCCTCAGGATGGGTGCGTGTGGCGTAGCAGAACCGCCGCCGCCACGATCAGGATAGCGACGAACTGCAGAACCACGCGCAGCCGCATGAGCTTGTTGGACCACTTTCCGGCGAAATCGCCGCCGCGGAAAAGGCTGTAGACCCCAAGGCCCAGGGTGATCGCCACCGCCGCCAGGGCGACCGGGATGAGGATGGTGAAGACGCCGTTCATGGTGCGGGTTTGAGCCTAGCGGTTTCCCCGGGGCTTCGCCATGGCGGCCGTCCGTCCTCAATGCGGACGATTGGGTTTGACATTTTGCAATATATTCGCTACATATTGCGAGTCGCGCCGCCGCTCGTCACGCCGGATCCATCCACCGAAGTTGCGGTGACTACCGGCGTCAATCGGGTAGGCGCGGACCGCAAACACCGTAGATTCACCGTCACTACGGCGGTTTACGGTGGGAACGGCGGGGGCGCTCACCTGAGGCGGACCGCAGCCTCTCCCATTGCGCCCGGCCCGCTTTGGGGCTCTGCTGGCGGTAAGCCGACCCGGGAGAAACGCGCATGATCGTCGTCCACCACCTCAATAATTCGCGCTCGCAGCGCATTCTGTGGCTGCTGGAGGAGCTGGAGACGCCCTATGAAATCAAGTTCTACCAGCGCGACGCGACCACCAACCTGGCCCCGCCGGAGCTGAAGGCGATCCATCCGCTCGGCAAGTCGCCTGTGATCGTCGATGGCGACCTGACCCTGGCCGAGTCCGGCGCGGCGGTGGACTACATCATCCGCAGCCGTGGGGGCGGCCGGCTGCAGCCGGCGGCGGGCGGGCCGGCGCACGAGAAATATCTCGAGTGGCTGCACTATGCCGAGGGTTCGGCCATGCTGCCGCTGATGCTCAACCTCTACACCATGCGTCTGGGCGAGGGCGGCGCGCCGCTGAAGGACCGTATCGACAGCGAGATCGACAACCACCTCGGCTATGTCGAAGGCGCGCTGGCCGGCCGGCCCTATCTGATGGGCGAGGGCCTGACCGGGGCCGATATCCAGATGAGCTTTGTCGGCGAGGTGGGCCGCGCCTTCGGCCGCCTGGCCGACAAGCCGAACCTCAGCGCCTGGGTCGATCGCCTGCACGCGCGGCCGGCGTTCAAGCGCGCCCTGGAGAAGGGCGGGACCTACAACCTCGCCTGACGTCCCGGTGCTGACTCACAGGCTGGCGCAGGACGGCGACCTGCCGGCGCTGCGGGTGCTGATGGCGCGTTCCATCGCCGAGCTGCAACGCCCCTTCCTCAGCGAGGCTGAGATCGCCGCCAGCCGGGAGACCATGGGCCTCGACACCCAGCTGGTCGCCGACGGCACCTATTTCTTGGTCGAGGCGGACGGGGTCCTGGCCGGATGCGGCGGCTGGAGCCGGCGGGCGACGCTCTACGGCGGCGACCACAGCACCGCGCTGCGCGACGCGAGGCGGCTCGATCCCGCTGTGGACGCCGCGCGGGTGCGGGCCATGTACACCGACCCGACCTTCGCGCGCCGGGGCGTCGGCCGGGTGATCCTGACGCTCTGCGAAGTGGCGGCGGCCGCTGAGGGCTTCACCCGCGTGCAGCTGATGGCGACCCTGGCCGGCGAGCCGCTCTACCGGGCCTGCGGCTACGAGGAGATCGAGCGCACCGCCGCCGCGCCGGTGAACGGTGTCGCCGTGCCCCTAGTGCTCATGGGAAAGGCTCTTCCTCGAGCCACCCCTCCAGGAAGTCAAACACCGCCGCCTTGAAGAGGGCGTGGGGGATGGCGCTGAAGTGATCGCAAGCCGGCAGGGACACGGTCTTGGCGTCCGGGAGCGCGTCGGCCAAGCGCCCGGGATCGCCGGCGATCTCGTCGAGCGCGCCAGCGACCACCAGGGTAGGCGCGCGGACGGCGGCGAAATCCTCGGCCGTCACCGGCCGGCCGGCGCCCTGGCTGCACGCCGCCAGCGCCAGGCGGTCGTCGCCCTGCAGTTCGGCGAACTTGCGGAAACCCCGGAGGGTCGGCTCGGCGATGGTTTCCGGATCATCCGCGCGCATGGCCTCGGCCAGGGTCATGCCGGCCTTGGCGATCGGTCCGCCGCCGTCCAGCACCCGCCCGCCCACGCCGCCCAGGATCAGGCGGTCGACACGGCCTGGATGGGCGAGCGTGAGGCCCAGCGCCAGGTGCGCGCCCATGGAATAGCCGAGCACGTCCACGCGTCCGAGGCCGAGGTGATCGAGGAGGGTCGCGAGGTCGCCGATCATGTCGGCGCGGGCGTAGGCGGCGGCCTCGTGCGGCTTGTCGCTCTCGCCATGGCCGCGCAGGTCTAGGGCGATCGTTCGCCAGCCCTTGCGCTCGAAAGCGGCGTACCAGCCGAGCCGCTTCCAGCTTTCAGCGCGGCTCATGGCGAAGCCGTGCACGAGCAGGATGGTCCCGGCCGCCGCGCCCATGGGCGGGCGGTCGTCGTAGGCGAGGCTGAGCCCGCCGCTCTGGAACGTGGCCATGCGGCGAGCCTAGCCGCCGCCGCCTCTTGAGCAAAGGCGCGCCGGCGCCTTAATCGAGGGCGCATGAAGGAAGAGATATTCATCGGCGGCTGGACGCGTACCAAGCTGCGCGAGCGCAGCCAGAGCGAGCGCTACGCGGTGTGGAAGCGCGCCAAGGCGCTGCATTCGGCCGAGGGCAATCACTTGGCGCGGGCGATCGAGCTCTTGGGGCTGCCCTACGCCGAGCCGGAGCCGTTGGCCGACGGCGATCCGTTGGCCGCGCGCATGGCCGAGATCATGGCCTCGCCCGAGGCGCGCTCGGCCGCGCTTGAAGCCACGCTCGACGGCCTGCCTGCCCTGGCCGGGATCGATGTCCTGCTGCACGAGGCGCTCGGAGAAGCCTATCGCCAGACCGCCGCCGCTGCGCCCACGGCCGAGACCATGACCGCGGCTTTGATGACCGGGCTGGGCTACGTCGAGGCCGGCCGCAAACCCCTGCCCGCGCGCTGTGTGGCGCGGTCAGGGGCGTTCTGGAAACGGGGGTGAGACCACCTCTCCCAGTGGGGGGAACTATATACGTGACAAAGCACGCTGATTCCCCCACAGTGGCCGGGCGTGACAGGCCGGCGCCCTCGAAGGGCGAGACGATTGAGGAAATCTCCCACGTCATCCGTGCGTGGGCGATCCGGTCCGACGGCGATTGGTCGGGTCATAGGGCGGCCGGCCGGGCGCTAGCCATAGCATCAGCATTTCTCGGTGCAGCGCCTCAAACTCAAGGTGCAGCGCGTCGACTCGCGCCGGAAGGGCGAGAAACTTTTGCTTAGCGATCACCTTTTTGACGCCCCGCAGCCCGCGCTTGTTGTCGGCAACGTCGAAGCGAACGCTGCCCGTGAGCGTCGTTCCTTGGCAAAGACCGTGGAGCGCGATGTTGCGGATGTTGTGAACCGCCGAAGCGTCGCCAAGCAGTTTGACCGTCCGCGCTTGCGCCGGGTGGAACAGCCAATCTCGCTTGATCCGGTCTTTGATCTCGTCGCGCTTGTTGTCGAACGAGACCGGGAAGACGATGAACGCGTGATCTTTGACCGGCGCGTTTTGCGCGTTGCGCAACACCAGCAGGATTCCTTCGATGACGAGTTCGAGGTAGCCCCAACACATCGCCAAGCGACCGCAGGAAGCGTAGATTTCCCGCGCTTCCTGCTCATCTCGGAACACAGGGCTGAAACTAGGCATGACCGACAAACCTTCGCCGGACGACAGGCTATCCGAGTCGGACGCGGACGCGCGATTCAAGCGCCTTGTCGGCAACCTGGTGAACACGCCACACAAGCCGCACAAGGTCCCGCCCGAAAGACCAACAGGGGAGTCAGCGTAGGTGGAAGGGTATCAGCCCAAGCCCAAAGACCGCCGAATCTTTTGGACGGCCTCAATGGGATCGATACTCATTGGGGGCGCCGCCAGTCTGGTCGCCGGCAGCCTCCATATGGGCTTTTGGAGAGGATCGGCTGTCTTCGCGTTGACCGTCATCGGTCTAGAAATGCGCCGCACCGGAAAGCAGGATTAGCCACACAAATTGTCAGTGCCGCAGGATGAGCGGCACGGCGACAGAGGCGATCAGCGCTAGCGCTGCAATTGCGGCGGCGATCTTCGCCGTTGTGTTGGCGTTTCGAGCGAGCGTGTTGGCGGCTTCCGCCGCGTCTGCTGCGCGCGTCGCTGCTTCCGCCGCCCGCGAAGCGGCGGAAGCCTGTTCGGCTTGGAGGGCGTCGCTTTGAGTCCGACGTTGTTCTTCTCTCCACGCGAGCCAAACGACCGCCGAGGCCCGCAGGCCACCCGTGATGTATTTGTCCTCGATGTTCTGGCGCACCAGGGCTTCGCCGGACCGGGCGAAGCCATCGAAGGGCGGCAGGGTTTCATCCATGAGGCTCAGCCTTTCAGCTTCGCCTTTCGGAGTCGAATCAGCTTTCGCGCCTTCTGCTTACGCGTGCGCGCCTTCACTAGTCCGCCGATAGGTGAGGCGCTTGCCCCCGATCCCGCGCAGCAGTTCGTCAGCGCGCATGGTGTCGTTCACGCCGAGTGCGATGCGGTTGTTATAGCGGAAGTCAAATTCCGCGAGGTAGCGGGCCAAGTGGGCTTCGCTGATCGAATGATAGGTTCCGATCACGCCACGCTTCAGGATCGAGAAGAAGCCTTCGACGGTGTTCGAGTGAACGTCGCCGCGCACGTATTCCTCGATCCCGTGATTGACCGTCTCGTGGCTGGCGAACTCGACCCCGATGGGGCGGTATTGGCCCGCGTCGTCGGTCATCAGGGCCGACTGACGGCTGACGTGCTTGACCATCAGCGGACGCAACGTCTTGCCGGTCACATTGGCGACGTGGAACGAGCGAGCGCGGCCATTGCGCTCGACCAGCGTGAAGGCGACCTGCTTGCCGACCGCGCCGATGTTCTTCGGGTTGCGCTTCGACAGGCGCTTGTTGCGTTCCTTGCCGCCGATGACGGTTTCGTCGGCTTCAACGGTCTTTCCTTCGCCGCCCAGCGGCGCGGGCGCGGGCTCATTCATGGCTTCGCGCAGACGGTGTTCCATGAACCACGCCGTCTTGTAGGTGACGCCCAGCGTGCGGTGCAGTTGGTGGGCCGAAATGCCCTTCTTGCTCGACGCCATGAGGTAGGACGCGAGAAGCCACTTGTTGAGCGGAACCTTGGAACGCTCAAATACCGTGCCAACGGTCGCCGTGAATTGCTCGCGGCACGCGTTGCACTGATAGACGCCCGGACGGTGCGCCTTGCCTTGCAGGGCCGTCGCCTGAGCGATCACACCGCAATGCGGGCACACCGGGCCATGCGGCCAGCGCGTGGCTTCAAGGTGCTCGCGGGCTTTGTCGGCGTCGGTGAAGATCGGATCGGTCAGGTTCATTTGAGGAGGCTCGCTATGACGAAACCCACCCTATCCAACCCGCTTGCTTTGTCAAGTATATAGTTCCCCCCAGTGGGAGAGGGGTTTAAGCCTCTTCTTCGACCGTTTCCCGCTTGGTCAGGTCTTCACCGGTGACCTGGTCGACGGCCTTCATGGACAGGCGGGTCTTGCCGCGGTCGTCGAAGCCGACGAGCTTGACCTTCACCGCCTGGCCTTCGGTCAGGACGTCGGAGACCTTGTTTACCCGCTCATTAGCGATCTGGCTGACGTGGACCAGGCCGTCCTTGGCGCCGAAGAAGTTCACGAAGGCGCCGAAGTCGACAATCTTGACCACCTTGCCTTCGTAGATCAGGCCGACCTCGGGCTCGGAGGTGAGCGACTTGATCCAGTCGATCGCGGCCTTGATCTTGGCCCCGTCGCTGGCGGCGACCTTGACCACGCCGTCGTCATTGACGTCGACCTTGGCCCCGGTGGTGGCGACGATCTCGCGGATCACCTTGCCGCCGGTGCCGATCACTTCGCGGATCTTGTCCACCGGAATGGTGATGGTCTCGATCTTGGGCGCGTACTCGCCGACGTCCGGACGGGCGCCGTCGATGGCCTTGGCCATTTCGCCCAGGATGTGCAGGCGGCCGCCTTTGGCCTGCTCGAGGGCCTGTTTCATGATCGCTTCGGTGATGCCGGCGATCTTGATGTCCATCTGCAGCGAGGTGATGCCGTCGGCGGTGCCGGCGACCTTGAAGTCCATGTCGCCCAGGTGATCCTCGTCACCGAGGATGTCCGACAGGACCGCGAAGCCGTCCGACTCAAGGATCAGGCCCATGGCGATGCCGGAGACCGGCTTCTTCAGGGGCACGCCCGCGTCCATGAGGGCGAGCGAAGAGCCGCACACCGAGGCCATGGAGGATGAGCCGTTGGACTCGGTGATCTCCGAGACCAGGCGCAGGGTGTAGGGGAAGTCTTCCGCTGACGGCAGCATCGGACGGATGGCTCGCCAGGCGAGCTTGCCGTGGCCGACTTCGCGGCGGCCCGGCGCGCCCATGCGGCCCGTCTCACCCACCGAGAACGGCGGGAAGTTGTAGTGCAGCATGAACTTCTCGAAGTACTTGCCTTCCAGCGCGTCGATCATTTGCTCGTCGTCGCCGGTGCCCAGGGTGGCGACCACCAGGGCCTGGGTTTCGCCACGGGTGAACAGGGCCGAGCCGTGTGCGCGCGAGAGGACACCCACTTCCGAGACGATCGGGCGGACCGTGTCGACGGTGCGGCCGTCGATGCGGATGCCGGTGTCTAGGATGTTGCGACGGACGACGTCGGCTTCCAATTCCTTGAACACCGCGCCGAGCTTGGCGACGTCCGTCCCGCCAGGATTGGCGTCGGACTTGCCGAACTTGGCGATCGCCTTGTCCTTGGCGGCGTGCACCGCGTCCTGGCGCTGACCCTTGGCGACGATCTTGTAGGCCGCGGCCAGGTCCTTGCCGATCAGCTTCTTGATCTCGGCCTTGACCGCGTCGGTGTCATCCTCGGCGAATTCGAACGGCTCCTTGGCGGCGTGCTCGGCCAGTTCGATGATCGCCTGGATCACCGGCTGGATGGCCGCGTGGCCAAACATTACGCCCTTGAGGACGTCGTCTTCGCTCAGTTCCTGGATTTCGGATTCGACCATCATGACCGCGTCGCTGGTGGAGGCGACGACCAGGTCCATCTTGGTCTCCTTCATCTGGTCCAGCGTCGGATTGAGGACGTATTCGTCGTCGATCATGCCGACGCGGACGCCGCCGATCGGGCCCATGAACGGCGCGCCGGACAGCACCAGGGCCGCCGAGGCGGCGACCAGGGCGACGATGTCGGGATCGTTTTCGAGATCGTGGGCCAGGACGGTGGTGACCACCTGGACTTCATTCTTGAAGCCCTTGACGAACAGCGGCCGGATCGGACGGTCGATCAGGCGCGAGGTCAGGGTTTCCTTCTGGGACGGCGCGCCTTCGCGGCGGGGGAAGCTGCCGGGGATCTTGCCGGCGGCGTAGAATTTTTCCTGATAGTTGACGGTCAGGGGGAAGAAGTCCTGGCCGGGCTTGGCCGACTTGGCGAAGACGGCGGTGGCCAGCACCATGGTCTCGCCGTAGGTGGCCAGAACGGCGCCATCGGCCTGACGGGCCATGCGGCCGGTTTCGAGGGTCAGCTTGCGGCCGCCCCATTCAATGGACTTGCGTCGGATATCGAACATTTCGTGATCTTCTTTCTTTCAAATCCCCAGGGCCTATTCCCAGGGGGCGGACAGGGTCGGTCGGCGATCATCGCCTGGGTTTCCGGGAATCCTCTCCTCGTTCGACAGGCTGGGTGAGGATTGCTTTCGGAACCCTCGGCGTATGCCGCTCCGCAGGGACCGTCGTGGTCCGGGGAGCGAAAAACCGGCGCCCTTCATGCCTGTCGATGGCGGGCGGCGGCGGTAGTGGGCGCGCGACGATGCGCGCGCCGGATCATCAAGGCTAGCGGCGCAGTCCGAGCGTGCCGATCAGGGCCTGATAACGGGCTTCGTCCGACTTCTTCAGGTGGTCGAGCAGCGAGCGCCGCTGCGAGACCAGCTTCAGGAGACCGCGACGGGAGTGGTTGTCCTTCTTGTGGGTCCGGAAGTGCTCGGTGAGGTTGGCGATCCGTTCGGACAGGATGGCCACCTGGACTTCGGCGGAGCCGGTGTCGCCCGGCGTGCGGGCGTGGGTGTGGATGAGTTCGGTCTTGCGTACAGCAGCGATCGACATCGGTTTCTTTCCGCTCAGGTGAGATGGAAAACACGCGTGGGGTCGAGCCGTCCCGCGCGCATTTCGCAAAGAGCAACGATCTTGCCTCCATGACAGGCCGAAACGGTTCGAGTGCGCTGAGCTCTCAAGGTTTCCACCTGCCGGGGAAGCAGGACGATCGATCGTCCCTGCGTCAATCTGAAAGCGTCTTCGGCGGTCACGGCCAGCTCCGGGATGTCGTCCAGGGCGGTCTCGACCGGAAGCAGAGCCTCCAGGGGCGCGCCCCTATGACACAGATCCTCAAGGCTATCCAGAGCAATCGCCGTCGCCTCGTCGAAGGGGCCGACGCGCGTGCGGCGCAGTTCGCTGACGTGGGCCCGGGTTCCCAGGGCCTCCGCCAGGTCGCGGACCAGCGCGCGCACATAGGTTCCCTTGCCGCATTCGATCTCGACGATGGCGTGGTCGGCGTCCGGCGCGGCGATCAGCCGCGCATCGTGGATGGTCACCTTGCGCGGGGTCAGGTCGACCGCGATCCCTTCGCGGGCCAGGTCGTAGGCGCGCGCGCCGTCCACCTTCACGGCGGAATAGGCCGGCGGGATCTGGTCGATTTCGCCCACGAACAGGCCGAGCGCGCTTTCGATCGCCTCGCGGGTCGGCCGGACTTCGGACTCCGCCGTCACCGCCCCTTCCTCATCGAAGGTGGCCGTCTCCACGCCCCAGCGGACGGTGAAGCGATAGGTCTTGTCGGCGTCCATCAGGAAGGCGACCGTCTTGGTCGCCTCGCCGAGCGCGATCGGCAATATGCCGTCGGCCAGCGGGTCGAGCGTGCCGGCGTGGCCGGCCTTCTGGGCGTTGAAGGCGCGGCGCACGCGGCCAACCGCCGAGGTCGAGCCGAGGCCGCGGGGCTTGTCGAGATTGATCCAGCCGGAGACCGCGTCCCCCTTGCGGCGGCGGCCCATCAGGCGCCTTCGTCCGGCTCATCACGGCGGGCTTCGACATCGCGGCGCACCCGCGGATCGTCCAGCAGGCGGCTCATGTGGGTGGCGGCGTCGAAGGTTTCGTCATGGACGAACTTGAGCTCGGGCGTGAAGCGCAGATCGATCATCCGCCCAAGACGCCCGCGCAGGCGTTTCGTGGCGCGGTTGAGCCCGGCCACCACCTCGGGCGCGTGTTCGCCGCCCAGAGGCTCGACAAAGCACACCGCGTGCTTGAGGTCGGGGCTCATCTTTACCTGGCTCAAGGTGACCGAGACGCCGGCCAGAGCCGGATCGGCCAGCTCGTCCTCGCGAAGGATCTCCACCAGGGTGTGACGCACGAGCTCACCGGCGCGAAGCTGGCGCTGGGAGGGACCCGCCGGCGGCCGGCGATCCTGGATTTTATGGCGGGACATGGAACTCTGGTCCAAAGCTGCGCCGGCGGGGTTTCGGACCCTGGCGCGACGGAAGGGCGCGCTTCTAGGCGCGAAGGTCGGGGATGTCCAGAAGTGTTCGATCCGCAGATGGCGCAGATGAACACGGATTGATTGACGCAGAAGGGTGCGTCTGAAGTCGCGGTGCTCGGGTTCTCGTTGCGCGCCAAAGGCGCGCGTCAGGAACCAGGCCGCTTCAACGCCTGCGCGGGTTTGGCGTCATCAATCTGCTTTCATCCGCGTCATCTGCGGATTCCTACTTCCAGATCGGCTTACCCGCGCCCGGCAGACCGAGGCCGGGCCACATGTTGGTGACGGTGTCGATCACCGACTGATCCATGCGAATCTGCCGGCCCCACTCGCGGTGGGTCTCCGGCGGCATTTTGTTGGTGGCGTCGAGGCCGATCTTGCCGCCCAGGCCGCTCTCCGGCGACGCGAAGTCGAGATAGTCAATCGGGGTGTTTTCGATGACGGTGATGTCGCGCGCCGGGTCCATGCGCGTGGCGATGGCCCACATCACGTCCTTCCAGTCACGGGCGTCGATGTCGTCGTCCACCACGATCACCCACTTGGCGTACATGAACTGGCGCAGGTAGGACCACACGCCCAGCATCACGCGCTTGGCGTGGCCGGGATAGGCCTTGCGGATCGAGACCACGGCGATGCGGTAGCTGCAGCCCTCCGGCGGCAGCCAGAAGTCGACGATCTCCGGGAATTGGGCCTGGAGCAGCGGGATGAACACCTCATTGAGCGCCTCGCCGAGCACGCTGGGCTCGTCCGGCGGCCGGCCGGTGTGGGTGGTGAGGTAGATCGGGTCGCGCCGCATGGTGATGGCGGTGACGTGGAAGACCGGGAACGGCTCGACACTGTTGTAGTAGCCGGTGTGGTCGCCGTAGGGGCCCTCGTCCATGTATTCGTCGAGACGCACCTCGCCCTCGATGACGATCTCGGCCTGGGCGGGAACGAGCAGGGGCTGGGTCTTGGCCGGGACGAGCTCGACGCTGGCGCCGCGCAGCAGGCCGGCGAACTGATACTCCGACAGCGTGTCCGGCACCGGCGTTACGGCGGCCAGGATCATGCCTGGATCGGCGCCGATGACCGCGCAGGCCGGCAGGGACTCCGGCTTGCCGGCGGCCTTCCAGCGGCGATGATGCTGAGCCCCGCCGCGATGGGCGAGCCAGCGCATGATCGTTCGGTCGCGGCCCACCACCTGCATGCGGTAGATGCCGAGGTTGAAGTCGTCTTCCGGCGCGTCGGAGGGACCCTTGGTCACCACCAGCGGCCAGGTGATCAGCGGGGCCGGCTCGCCCGGCCAGCAGGTCTGCGCCGGCAGGCGGCCGAGATCGATGTCGGCGCCCTTGAGCACGACCTGCTGCGACGGCGCGCGCGAGACGATCTTGGGGCGCATGTCCATGGCGGTCTTGGCCAGGGGCAGCATCTCCCAGGCGTCCTTGAGGCCCTTGGGCGGGGTCGGCTGGCGCAGATAGGCCAACAGTTCGCCCACCTCCCGTAGCTCCCGGGCGGTTGTCCTGGTCTTGCCGTCCATTGTGACGCCACGCGCCACGCGTCCGACGGTTCCGAACAGATTGGCCAGGCAGGGCATGGCGGCGGGCCGGCCGTCGGCGCCGACCGGGTTTTCGAACAACACCGCCGGGCCGCCGTCAGCGAGCAGACGGGTGCAGATCTCGGTCATCTCGAGGTGGGTGGAGACCGGCGCCCGCACGCGGACGAGCTCGCCCTCGGCTTCCAGGGCGGCGATGAAATCGCGCAGGGATCGGTACGCCATGGTCCCCCTATGTCACGCGCCGGCGCCAGCGGCTAGGATGGCCCGGCCATGCCGCAAATCGATCTCGACGACCTGCCGCCGCGCGTCGCCAAGGCGCTGGAAGCGCTCACGTCGGGCGAGGAAATGGTGCTGGTGCGTGGCGGCGCGGTGGTCGCCCGGTTGACCGTGGCCGACGCCGCCGTTCAGGCCGCGCAGGCGCCGGAGCCGCCGCCCGAATCGGAGATGAAGGAGATCCTGGAGCACTTCAACGCCATGATTCACGACGAGTTCTGAACGCTCGCCGCGTCCCACGCCTTGATGGCCGCCTTGGGCGCGATCTTGCGCCAGCGGCGCTCCAGGAAGTTGCGGAACGAGCCCGGGTGCAGGGTGGCGATGCGCGCCAGCACGCACGGATAGTCCTTGTAGTGGGCTGTGAAATGAAACGTCTCCGGCTCCGCCTCCATCAGCATCTCTCGCTCGTCGAAGCCCACCTCCATGAGCACCACGCTGGCGTCGTCGCGGCGCAGGCGGGTGAAGAACTTCTTGTTCACCAGAAAGGCCGGCGCGCCATAGCTGCGCCCCTCGGCGGCGCCGGGGAAGGACAGACAGATCTCACGCATTTCTTCGGGGGTCATGGTCCGCCTCAGTAGGCCAAAGCCAGGCCATCCTTGCGCATCTCGCTGGCGGCGGCGTAGCGGCCCGGGGCGCGGGCGATGGCCTGATAGCCGCCGAAGCCGCCGTCGGATGGCCCCAAACGCCAACCGAGCGCCACCAGCGCGTCGCGCGTGGCCTGGGGAACGCCGGACTCCAGCCGCAGGGTCCCCACGTCGTGCTGCGGCTCCCCGGTGGGCTCGCTCGAGCCTTCGTGGTGCCAGCGCGGCGAGTCGCCAGACGCCTGCAGCCCGAGGCCGTAGTCGACCATGTTGACGATCATCTGCGCCTGGCCCTGGGGTTGCATGTCGCCGCCCATGACGCCGAAGGCGAGCCAGGGCTGGCCGCCCCGCGTGGCGAAGCCGGGGATGATGGTCTGGAAGGGCCGCTTGCCCGGCGCATAGAGGTTGGCGTCGCCGTCGCGCAGGGAGAAGAGCTCGCCCCGGTCCTGGAACATGAAGCCGAGGCCATCGGGCGAAAGACCCGAACCCATGCCGCGGTAGTTGGATTGGATGATCGAGACCATCATGCCGTCGCGGTCGGCGACGCAGAAATAGGTGGTGTCGCCGTGGCTCGGCGCCTGACCGGGGAAGACCGGCGTGAGAATCTTGTCGGGGCGGATCAGCTTGGCGCGCTCGGCGGCGTAGTCCTTGGAGATCAGCCAGTCGATCGGGGCCTTGGCGAAATCCGGATCGGCGAAATAGCGGGCGCGGTCCTCGAAGGCCAGGCGCTTGGCCTCGATCTGGGTGTGCAGGCTGGCGGGCGACTGGAATCCCATGCCGGCGAGATCGAAACGCTCAAGGATGTTGAGGATCTGCAGGGTCGAGAGGCCCTGGCTGTTGGGCGGCAGGGCCCAGACGTCGACGCTGCGATAGTTGGTCGATCGGGGCTCGACCCATTCGGAATGGTGGGCGGCGAGGTCGGCCTTGGAGAGCCAGCCGCCGATGCGTTTGAAATAGGCGTCGATGACGTCCGCAACCTCGCCGCCATAGAAGCCTTCGCGGCCGCCGGCGGCGATCAGGCGATAGGTGTGGGCCAGCGCCGGATTGGCGAACACCTCGCCCTCGACCGGCGTCGCGCCTTTGGGCGCCCAGACCTTCTTGAAGTTCTCCACCTCCTCGATGCCGTTCCCGGGCTTGGTGAAGAAGCGGTGGGAGAGGGCGAGATAGTAGGCGATGGTCTGGGGGACCGGCGTTCCGGCCTCGGCCAGCTCGATCGCCGGGGCGAACAGGTCGGCCCATTTGAGGCGGCCATAGCGCTGGTGCAGGGTCCACCAGGCGTCGACCGCGCCGGGGGTCGAGACCGAGGCCGCGCCATGAGAGGCGATCAGTCCGTTGCGAGCTCGTTCGCGCTGGGTGGCGAGGGTCAGGGCGCGGGGCGAGCGACCGGAGCCGTTGAGGCCGGCCAGCTTACCCGCCTTCGGATCCCAAACCATGGCGAAACAGTCGCCGCCGACGCCGCAGGAGATCGGCTCCAGAAGGCCCAGACAGGCGTTGGCCGCGATCGCGGCGTCCACGGCCGAGCCGCCGGCGCGGAGGATGTCGATGGCGGTGAGCGTCGCTAGAGGGTGGGCCGTGGCCGCCGCGCCGTGCAGGCCCCAGACGGTGGAGCGGGAGGCGAAGCTCTCGCCGGCGATGCGGTCGCCGCCGTGAATGTCTGGCCTTCCGAGGCCCGCGTCACCGCCGACGCCGCCGGGGCCCGCCTCGACGCCCGCGGACGCAGCGGCAGCCAGAGGCAGGGTGGCGAGAAAGGTGCGGCGGCGCATGGCGGTCCCCCGAGGCGCGTTTCTCGGCACTATAGGGCGCCGCCGGCGGAAGTCTCGCCCGAGCCTAACCGCCCCAGATGTGCGCCTCCGTCCAGCCCAACTGCTCGAACTCGGCGCGCCGCAGCGGCGCCTCGCCTTCGCTGAAGAACTCGTCGAGCTGCGGCGGCGCGATGTTGGTCCCCGCGAGCACGGCGTGCGCCTGGCCGCGATGGTGGATCTGATGCTGGAAGAGATGCAGCAGCAGGCGGTCGCGCCGCTCGCTCTGAACGGTCTGGCCGCGATTCACCCGCACCAAGCCGGCGAGGCCCGCCTCGGTCAGGGCCTCGCACACAGCGATCAGGCGCGCGTCGACCGCGTGCTGCTCCGCCCGCAGCTTGGCCGCCGTCGCGCAGGGCGTTTCATCCGCCCAGGCCGCCGGCCCGAGCCAGCCGCCCTCCAGGGCGTCGACATAGAACCAGTCGACCGTGAGATTGTGATTCAAGGTCGCCGCCAGGCTCGGAAAGAAGCTGGTGCGGCTCGCGTGGAAGTCCGCTTCGGAAAGCGCTTCGCAAGCGCCGATCAGCCGATGATTGGCCCAGGCGTTGTTATAGGCCAGGGCCCGGAGGATGTGCGCGGCGGTGATCTGGCCATCGAGCGTCAAGTTAGGGTCCACACCGCCAGGATGTTGCCGGAGGGGTCGCGGAAGTGGAAACGGCGCCCGCCGGGGAAGGAGAAGATCGCCCGCACGACCTCGCCGCCGGCGGCTTCGACCCTGGCCTGCATGGCTTCCAGATCGCGTGCATAGAGGACGATGAGCGGGGCGCCCAGGTCGTCCTCGGCGTTGAACCCGCCATCCCGCCCCTGATCCTCGAAGGCGGCATATATCGGGCCGTAGTCGGTGAAGGTCCAGCCGAAGGCTTCGGTGAAGAAGCGCTTGGTCGCCGCCAAGTCCTTCGCGGGAAACTCGACGTAGTCGATCTTGCCGTCCTCGCGCATGTCGCGGCTCCTTTATGTTCGTGTTTTGTTCTAGAAACTCTGGGCGGCCAAGTCAAGGACCTGGCCGCCTCTCGAGTCTTGCCGGCCGCGCCTAGTGGGCCGCGGACGCCTTGTCCGCGCGGACGGTATGCGCGGGTTTCGCCGCGGCCCCGTTCGCGGGGAGCGCCACCGCAGCCTCCGCCGCTGCTTCCGCTTCCACGTCCGACCGGTCGCGGGCATGAAGGTTGCCCAGCGCCATGTTGATGAACTGCGGCCGGTATTCGAAGGGGGCCTTGGCGAACCGGCAGGCGGCCTGGATTTGCTCCAGGATGAACCGGGGCTGATAGCCCGCCAGGGAAATGTCCCTCCAGCCGTTGATCTCGTCGGCCACGCTCTCGATCACGCTGTCCGGGGCCTCGAGGCCCATTTCTTCTGCGGTCTTGCGGAAGATATCGCGGAACACGTTCCCGCCCGGTGAGGGGATCTCGATCTTGTAGGGGATCCGCCGGAGGAAGGCGGTGTCCATCAGATCCTTGGGCGACAGATTGGTGGCGAACACCACCAGTTCGTCGAAGGGCAGGGCGAAGCTCTTGCCGGAATTCAGCTTGAGGTGATCGCGGCGATCCTCAAGCGGGGTGATCCAGCGGTTGAGCAGGGCTTTGGGCGAAACCAGTTGCCGGCCGAAGTCGTCAATCAGGAACACGCCGCCCAGCGCCTTGATGTGCAACGGCGCCTCGTAGAACTTCGATTCCGAATCGAAGCCAAGATCCAGCATCTCGAGCGTCAGTTCGCCACCGACGGTGATGACGGGGCGGCGGCAAGCCTCCCAGCGACGGTCGAATTGCTCACGGTCTGCGGTCAGGGTCCGGGCCGCCGAGCCGGCCTGATTCTTGACCGGCTTGTGGACCAGGGGATCGAAGACCTTGATGATCTGGCCGTCCACTTCGAAGCAGTGGGGCACATAGACCACGTCCTTGAACAGCGAGCCGATCCGCTCGGCGATCGTCGTCTTGCCGTTGCCCGGAGGGCCGTAGAGTAGGATCGACCGGCCGGAATTGATCGCCGGGCCGAGGTTGGTGAACAGCTCGGCCGACACCACGAGGTCGGTGAAGGCGCCATCGATCGCGGTCTGGTCGGCGTGCTCGCCGGTGATGACCTGTTGTTCGATCTGGGCGCGGAAGGAGTCGAGCGAAACCGGCGCGGGGCCGATGTATTCGCTGCGGCGCATCGCCGCCTGGGCGGCCTCGACGCCGCCCTTGGTGAGGGCGTAGCGCCGCTCGGAGGTGAGATCAGCCCGGACCGCGCCGACAACCGCCATAAGCTGGCGTTGTTCGCCCTCTTCGAAAAGTTCGAGAATGACCTGCGGCGGCAGCTTCATCAGGTCGGAGACTTCCGAAGCGGTCTCGACGCTGGCGGCGTAGACCGCCTTGAGAAGAAGGCCCAGGAGCGTGGCGACAGGCGTTCCCACATCGGCGAGGCTGCGCGGGGCCATGGGGGCTGACCGGCAAACAGCTTCCAAATCTTCGCGGCGAATACGGCCCAGTTCGACCAGGCAATCGCCAAGGCCGCCGCCGCGGGTCCGCTGCAGGTCCCGACCGGCGGTCAAGTCGTCAGGCGTCGCCAAGCCTTGGGCGACCAACACGTCTCCGATAAACACATCCTCTCCAATCATACTGCACCGTTACAATCACTCTGGCAGAGCCCCACCAATGACCAGAGAGGAAGGTTGATCCGGGAACCTGCCGTGCTAAAGCCGATATCACAATAAGTCGTAAATTCGGCGTAACATTTCGCCGCTTTTCCGGCGAGATTCAAAAAAGTCCAGAAATTCAGTCGCAACTTTTTGCATCTGCGACAAAAGGGCGCGCTTCCGCGACCTTGATCACGGCTGCGACTACGGATTGACCGTCACCCAAGATGTTTGGCGGTAGAAGGTGACTCCGGATGACTGAGAAACCCTGTATTGGCTTGGTGTTGCTGCTGTTGGCGGCCGCAGCCTTGTGCGCTTGTCAACGCGCGCCCGCGGCCGCCGAGCAACCACGAGTCGTCTCTTCTGCGCCGCCGCCGCGACCGCCGGCCAGGAACATGGTGATGATCTGCCGAAGCAGCCGGACAGGACTCAAGGCTCAGTGCGGAACGCCGGACGCCGTCATGGTGGGGATGAAGCCGGAGTAGACTCGTCGGCCGGTGTCGCAAATTCGTGACGCATGCGTCATTTTTCTTGACGGCTCGACACGGATGCGTAGAGTGCCGCTCGCTTGGGATAGCGCGGGAGAGAAACGCCAGTGGCCGACGGAAACATCACCAAGGACGCCATGTACGACGCCGTGGCGCCGGACGATTTCGAGTCCATGCTAACGCTGGACCGTTACGGTCAAAGGTCGTCGGCCTTCGACAAGATCATCAGCGCCACCCACGACCACTTCTGGGATCCGCTCGACAAGAAGTACATCGACTTCGACGAGCCCTGGGACATGATGAACGAGCCTCTGGTCTCGGAAGAGCTCAACATCGCCATCCAGACCGAATACGTTTCCAACCATCTCAAGGACCCGTCGCTGCGGGCCCAGTTCATCAACAAATCCCTGCTGCGCAGTTTCTCATCGATCCTGCATGGCGAGCAGGGCGCGCTCAATCTATCCGCCAGCCTGTGCCACGTGCTCTACGACCAGGGCGCGCAGGAATACGCCGCCAACCAGACGCGCGAAGAGGCGCGTCACGTCACCGCCTTCGCCAAATACATCAAGGCGCGGTGGGGGCGGCCCGTCGAATGCAGCGCGGTGCTCAAGGACCTCCTGGTGGAGATCATCTCGGCGCCCGAGGTCTATAAGAAGATCATCGGCATGCAGATGCTGGTCGAAGGATTGGCCATGGGCGCCTTCGCGACCTTCTTCCAGGAACTTCGCGATCCGCTCGGCCGCAAGCTGATGCAGCTGGTGATGACCGACGAGGCCTTCCACCACAAGTTCGGGAAGATCTGGGCCGATCGCACGGTGCCCAAGCTCACGGCCGAGGAGCACGCAATCGTCGAGGACTGGGCCGCGCACTGCTTCCAGGCGGTGCTCTTCAACCTCGTCTCACCGTCGGAACAGCGCGACCTCTACGCCGAGTTCGGCCTCGACCCCGACAAGGTGCTTGAGGAGATCGCCAAGATCGCCACCGACGAAGCCCGGCGCGAGGATATGAAGCGGGCGACCAACATCTTCCGCGTGCTGATCAAGACGCTGCTCAACGCCGGCATCATCACCGACCGCACCCGCGCCTTCTACGGCATGTATGTCGACATGGACGAGCTCAAGGCCGAAGGCGACCGCATGGTCGGCGATGAGATCGCTGAGCAAGGGATCGAATATCTGAAGGCGATCAACTTCCGCGAGCGCTCGGTCACGCTCAGCATGGCGGCCGAATAAGCGGGGTTCAGGCGCGGCCGGGCGGCGGCGCAGGCAAGCGCGCGACCAACGCCGCGAGGCCTTTGCTGTAGGCGCGGCCGAGCTGCCGCCAATAGACGTTGTCTTCGCCCAAGGTCTCCAGGCGGTCGACGGCGAGGGTGTCGGTCTCATAGCGGATGAGGTCGATCGGCGGTCCCACCGAAAGGTTGCTGCGGATGGTGGCGTCGAACGACAGCAGGGCCAGCTTGGCCGCTTCGTCGAGGCTGCTTCGGTGGGTGAGCGCCCGGTCCAGGATCGGCTTGCCGTATTTGGTCTCGCCGATCTGGAGAAAGGCGGCGCGCTCGGTCGCCTCGATGAAATTCCCCGCCGCATAGACCTGGAACAGCCTGGGCGCCTCGCCGGCGACCTGCCCACTGACCAGGAAGGCGGCCGTGGCGTCGCCGTAAGGCTGCACATAGCGCTGGTCGTGGGCCATCACCTCGCGCAGGCGGGCGCCGACGATGGCGGCCACATCGAACATGCTCTTCGTCGCCAGCACATCCTGACCTTCGACGCCCGCCCCTGCCGATTGGCGCACACGGCTGACGACCGCCTGGGTGGTGGCCAGGTTGCCGGCCGACTGGATGAAGACGACGCGCTCGCCCGCCGCCTGGATGATCGCCAGCTTGCTCACCCGCGTGACCTGGTCGATGCCGGCGTTGGACCGCGAGTCCGACGCCAGCACCAGGCCGACCGGCAGCAGGATACCCAGGCAATAGGTCATCGATGGCCCCTGAAGGTCGCTCGCCGGGCCCAGGCGCCCGTGCGCCTACAGTTCCACAGGCGCGCGCATTGGCAAGATGATGTATCGACGCCAGCCAGATCGGGAGGCGGCCGTGAAACGCGAAAGTGATCTGAATGGAGCCGTCTCGGTGGTCGCCGCCGACATGGCCGCTCACCTCGGACGCGGCAAGGTGGCCGACTACATTCCCGCCCTGGCGCGGGTGGACCCGCGGCGGTTCGGCCTGGCGGTCGTCACTTGCGACGGCCAGGCCGCCATGGCCGGCGACGCTGAGGCGCCATTTTCGATCCAGAGCATCTCCAAGGTGTTCACCCTCACCCTGGCCCAGGAGCGGCTGGGCGAGGCGCTGTGGAAGCGAGTGGCGCGCGAGCCGTCCGGCTCGGCGTTCAATTCCATCGTCCAGCTCGAAGTCGAGAAGGGCATCCCGCGCAATCCCCTGATCAACGCGGGGGCGTTGGTGGTGACCGACAGCCTGCTCACCGGCCGCGCGCCGGCCGCGCTGATCGGCGATCTCACGACGTTTCTCCGCCAACGCGCCGACGATCCGGCGGTGTCGGTCGACGACGAGGTGGCCGATTCCGAAGCGGCGACGGGGTTCCGCAACGCCAGCCTGGCCAACTTCCTGCGCGCCTTCGGCAATCTGGAAAATCCGGTCGCCGACGTGCTCGAGGTCTATTTTCACCAATGCGGCCTGGCCATGAGTTGCCGCCAGCTCGCGCGCGCCGGCCTGTTCCTGGCCAATGACGGGGTCGATCCGCTGAACGGCGATCGCGTGACTTCGGCCATGCGGGCCCGACGCATCAACGCCCTGATGATGAACTGCGGCCACTACGACGCGTCCGGTGAATTCGCCTTTCGTGTCGGCCTGCCGGGCAAGAGCGGGGTCGGCGGCGGCATACTGGCCGTCGCGCCCGGCCGCGGCGCCGCCGCCGTGTGGTCTCCCGGCCTCAACAAGGCGGGAACGTCGTTCGTCGGCATGCTGGCGTTGCAGCGCCTGAGCGCGATCCTGGAGTGGTCTGTGTTCTGAGGTCCACGCGCGGGAGTTGACTGGTCAATCAAGTTGTGGCGCCATCCGCTTGAATGAGCGATCAACTGACCCCTTCCACGGCCGACCGTCTGGTGTTCGCGGCCATGACGCTGTTCGCCGAAAAGGGCTATGGCTCGACCAGCGTCGCCGACATCCTGCGCGAAGCAGGGGCCAATTCCGGCAGCCTCTACCATGCCTTCCCCACCAAGCAGGACCTGCTGCTGGAGGTGCTGCGCCGTTATCGCGACGGCATCGGGCCCATGCTGCTCGCGCCGGCGTGGGAAGGGGTGACCGACCCCATCGAGCGTATCTTCGCCCTGCTGGCCGCCTATCGAAACATGCTTCTGCGCACGGAGTGCCTCTACGGCTGCCCGATCGGCAGCCTGGCGCTGGAGTTGCATGAGCCCGACCCGCCGGTGCGCGAGCTTCTGGCCCGGAATTTCGAGAGCTGGACGGGCGCCATCGAGAACTGTCTGGCCGAGGCCGCCGGTCGACTGCCCGGCGGAACGGACGTCCGGCGCCTGGCCCAGTTCGTGCTGACGGTCATGGAGGGCGGGGTGATGCAATCGCGCACTCACCGCACCATCGACGCCTTCGACGCCTGTGTGGACATCCTCCGCGACTACTTCAACCGGCTGCGCGACGCAGCTTTCAGGGAGACGCCATGATGCGAACCTTGCTCGGCCTGACCTTCAGCCTGCTCGTCGCCGGGACTGCCCTCGCCGCGCCCGCCGCAAACCCGGATGTCGCGGACACCTCGTTCGTCACCGCCGACGGCGCGCGCGACCTGCAACAATCGGTGGTCATCAATGCGCCGGTGGCCGTGCTGTGGAAGTCGTTCACCGACGCCGCCGAGTTCAAGCGTTGGAATTCGCCGGTGGCCGCCATCGACATGCGCGTCGGCGGGTCCCTGGAGGCGAGCTACGATCCCAAGCACGCCATCGGCGACCCGGACAATATTCGACACCGCGTGATCACCTTTCTGCCCGAGCGCCTGATCGTGTTTCAGAACATCCAGGCCCCGCGGATGTTGCCCGACGCCGACCGGTTTCAACGGACGGTGATCGTGGTCCAGTTCGAACCGCTCGGGTCGGCGGCGACCAAGGTGACGCTGTCCTGCACCGGCTGGGCCAACGATCCCGCCTCGGACCGGCTCTATCGCTTCTTCCAGGAAGACAACGCCGAGGAACTCGAAAAGTGGAAGCACGTTTACGACTCGTCGGCCGCCGGCGGTTGAACCTGGCGGGGGTTCCTTGACCGGCGCCTTGAGCGCTGGGCATGTGTCCGGCGGGACGCTGGAAAGCGAAGACGCCGTTGAGAATGAGACTGACCGCGGTTGTCGCCCTGGCGATGGCGTTTGCATCGCCTCCGGCGATGGCCGCGGCGCCCCAGCCCACGCGGCCGGTGGCGCCCGGTATGTACGTCGGCCGCTGGTTTCAAATCGCTCAGATCCTGAAGTCCGATCACCACCCCTGCCATGCGGGCACGGATGATTTCCAACCCGCCGCCCAGGGCCAGTTCATCGTGACGGTCACCTGCCACGACCTGTCGGGGGCCGTCCGCCAGACCCGGGCCAGAGGCGCGGTCACGGCCAATTCCGCGGGGGCCAAGTTCCGCGTCTCGTTTCTGGCAGGCTTCATCACCCAGGAATATTGGGTGCTTGATCAGGCCGCCGACCAGTCGTGGGTCCTGCTGGCGACGCCCGCGGGAAACTTTCTGTGGCTGATGGCGCGACGCCCGAATATGGATCCGGCCGCCCGCAGCGCCGCATTGGCGCGCATTCGAACGCTTGGTTTCGACGTCACCCGCCTTGTGCCGGACCGCTGAAGCCGGCTCCGACCCACCGTTTCTGTGCATGGTTTGTGGATAACCGGCTTGACCGGTCGAATAACCTCGAATCACCGCTTGATTCGTCAAAATGGCGGCGCTAGCTTTTGATCGTCAAGCAACATGGAAGTAACGAAAGCAAACCGAAACTGGCCCGAACAGGGACGATAGAGGCAAACCTAAGTTACGACGTCTTGGCTCTGAAAAGAGCGGTGCTTGACGATTTTGCGGGGGCTTCGGCCCCCGCAATTTTATCTGCATACCACCTTCGAATGTTGGCGCGACACTCTCATGCCGTGGATAGTCATGGGTATGTCAAGTGTAACATCGCCCCTATCTTGCAATGGAACGGAAGCGGAACAAAGGTGGCGGCGTGGATGACGCCCTCGTTCTCATCTCCAGCCGGCCCGAGACCACCAGCGTGGTCACGCGTGGCGCCGCCAGGCTGATTTCCGCGCTCGGCTTCGCGCCGCTGGCGGAGGTGGGCCTGCCCAACGGGCGTCGCGCCGACATCATGGCGCTGTCTCCGCGGGGTCAGATCGTCATCGTCGAGGTGAAATCGGGGATCGAGGACTACCGCGCCGACCGCAAGTGGGGCGACTATCTGCCGTTCTGCGACGCCTTCTATTTCGCCGTGGCCCCAGAGTTCCCAACCCATGTGTTGCCCCCGGAGCCGGGCCTGATCGTGGCTGACGCCTTCGATGGGGCCGTTGTGCGCGAGCCGCCAACGGCCTTGCTGGCCCCCGCGCGCCGCAAGGCGTTGACCATCGCCTTCGCGCGCCTGGCGGCGATGAGGGCCTTTGGGACGTCCAGCTAGCGCGGGGCGCGCTTGGACAGAATCCGCTGCAGGGTGCGTCGGTGCATGTTCAGGCGGCGCGCCGTCTCGGAGACGTTGCAGTTGCAGAGCTGATAGACGCGCTGGATGTGTTCCCAGCGCACCCTGTCGGCGCTCATTGGATTTTCCGGCGGCAGGGGCGAGCCGCCCTCGGCGGCAAGCAGGGCGGTGACGACATTGTCGGCGTCGGCCGGCTTGGAGAGATAGTCGACCACGCCGGCCTTCACCGCCGCCACGGCCGTGGCGATGTTGCCATAGCCGGTGAGCATGATGATGCGCGCCTCGGGCCGCACCTCGCGCAACACGTCGACAACGCTCAATCCGGAGCCGTCTTCCAGGCGCATGTCCAGCACCGCGAACGCAGGCGGCGCGGCGCGGACGGCGGCGACAGCCTCCTCCACCGACTCGGCGAGCGTGGTTTCGAAGCCACGCGCCTCGAGCGCGCGCCCCAGGCGAATACGCAGCACCGAATCGTCGTCCAGAAGAAGCAGGCTCCGATCCAGTACCTCGGCCAACGCTGGGTGTTGCTCAGTCATGGCCGCCTCAAAACCGCCGGAGCGAACCAAAGCGCCCCTGCTTCAAAATGTCGCACTTCGGGTGCGGAATGCAAGTCCGCCCCTGCTCGGTCCACGTTGGGCCGGCCGGGACACCCCACCCTTGGGGGCAAGAAGCCAGCGTGGAATTAACGCCGCCATTCGCCGCGGCGGTGTTTCAGGCCGCGGCCTCGATCGCCGTCCGAGCCCACCGCGCGGTCACGATCGCCCCGCGCCGGCGGCCGTTGCGAAACGCGACAGTGGCGCCGGTCCGCTCGAGTAGGGTCTTGGCGATGAAGAAACCCAGCCCCATGCCGATGTGACCGGTTCGCGACCCCTCGGCGCCGGGCCGGCTGGTCACATAGGGGTCGCCCAGGCGATCGAGGATCTCCGAGGAGAAGCCCGGGCCGTCATCCTGGACCTGGAGGGTGATGGACTTGCCGTCGAACTTGGCGGTCAGCAAGATTTCCGCCTTGGCGAAATCGAACGCGTTTTCGACGATGGAATTGAGCGCGTGCAGGATTTCCGTCCGGCGCCAGATGTCGGGCGCCGCCATGTTCGGCGGCCCGCTGACCAGCGCGCCCACGCGCACGACCGGATCGCCCTCGTAGGGCGCCACGACGTCGCCGAGGAACTCTTCCAGGGTAACGCGCTGAATGGCCTCGGCCTCCCCGGGGGCGTCGGTCAGACGCTTGAGAATGCCGCGGCAGCGCTGCGCTTCATCCATCAGCAGCCATGCATCCTCGCGCAACGGCCCCTCGGGGGCCTCGCGGGCCAGCTCCTTGGCCACCACCGAAATGGTGGTCAGCGGCGTGCCCAGCTCGTGCGCCGCCGCGGCGGCCAGGGCCCCCAGGGCCGAGATGCGCTGCTCACGGGCGAGGACCGTTTCCGTGACGTGCAGCGCCAACTCCATCTGCGAGGTCCGGTTGGCCGTCCAGAAGGCGAAGCCGCCGGTCACCGCCATGCCGAGCAAAAGGGCCACGGCGCAGCCCACGCGATAGAGCAGGGGCAGGCGGAACGGGGTCGGGCCCGGCCATGGCAACGGCGCGCTGGTAAAGGCCAGCGTCACCGCCAGGATTCCTGCGATCACGCCGATGGCGATCGCCCAACGCGGAGGAAGGGTCGCAAATGCCACGGTCACGGGCACGACCATCAGCAGGCAGAACGGATTGCTGAGTCCGCCGGTGAAGAACAGCAGTCCCGATATCTGCAGGACGTCGAAGACGAGCTGACCGCCGGCCTCCCACGGTCTGGCCAGCCGCCGGCTGGCGGGCGACATCATCAGGATGAAGTCGAACAGCGCGCTCGAGCCGATGAGGATGGCGCATGGCAGCAATGGCAGCGGCAGCCGCAGGATGAAGGCCACGATCACGACCGCCGTCGCTTGGCCAACCACCCCCAACAGGCGCAACAAGGTCAGGGTGCGGGTCTTGATCCGCCCGACTCCCAAGCCGGGAACTTGCGCACCCAGGTCGGCGAGCGTATCCGCAGGGAAGCCGGGCGCCGTGAGGCGCGGAATGCCAGCGGAATGACCGGCCCCCAAGGACTCTACGGCCGTCGACGCCATGCCTCTCCAAAACCCCCGCCTAGGCGGGGCCCGGATTTCACCCCAGCCCCAGTGACACGCCTCAAGCCTATCATAGCCCTCGCCGCCGTGGCGATTCTGGGCGTCGCCGCATTCCTGGCGTGGCGGGGCGCGCACGAGCCGTCGGCGCCGCCTGCCTCGGATATAGGCGGATCCTTTCACCTGACCGCCCAGAACGGCGCCCGCGTCGACCAGAGCCTGCTCAACGGCAAATGGACCGCGGTCTACTTCGGCTACACCTTCTGCCCCGACGTCTGTCCGACCACCCTGGCCGCCCTCGGGCAGGCCCAGGCCGCGCTGGGCGACAAGGCCAAGGCGTTCCAGGTCCTGTTCATCACCGTCGATCCGGCCCGCGACACGCCCGCCCAGCTGCGCGCCTATCTATCGAGCCCCTCTTTTCCAAAGGGGACCCTCGGGCTCACCGGATCGGACGCCGACATCAAGGCCGTGACGGCCGCCTATCACGTGTATTTCAGTCGTCAGGGCCAGGGGCCGGACTACACGGTGGACCACACCTCGATCATCTATCTGATGGACCCTAAAGGTCGTTTCGTCAGTCCGGTGGCCGAAGGGCCGCCGGCTGTGATGGCCAAGCAGATCCTGACCGCCATGGCGGGCGAATGACCAAAGAGTCGCATACTCGGCCCGCTGGACTTCACCGGCGAACCCTCCGCATAGTGCTCGGCTTGGTGAACTAGAAGGAGCGAAATGCTCTACGCGCTACACGAAACCGCCTACCGCACCGCCGCCCCGTTGCGTGTCGCCGCCGAACTGGCGCGTGATTTCTGGCGTTCGCCGTTCAACCCCGCCGCCGCCTCCGAGTTCGGCCGCACGCTGTCGGCGTCGGCCGACGTCACCGCCAACCTGACCCGCCGCTACTTCAAGCCGGCCTGGGACATCGACGAGGTGGTGGTGAACGGCCGGCCGGTGGCCGTGCGGCGCGAGACGGTCTGGCGCTCGCCGTGGGTGAAACTGCGGCGCTTCAGCCGCGATCCCGAAGGCCTGGTCGAGGCGGGCGCTTCGACCGACGCCCCGGCGGTGCTCGTGGTCGCGCCCCTGTCCGGCCACCACGCCACGCTGCTTCGCGGGACGGTGCGCGCCTTTCTCACCGACCACGATGTCTACGTCACCGACTGGGTCAATGCGCGCGACGTGCCCATTCTCGAGGGCCGCTTCGACCTGCACGACTACATCGACACGCTGATCGACGTGCTGGGCGAGATCGGCCGCCGGGCCCACGTCGTGGCCGTCTGCCAACCCGGCCCGCCCGCCCTCGCCGCCGCCGCGATCATGGCCGAGAACGGCGATCCCCTCCGCCCCGCCAGCCTGACCCTGATGGGCTCGCCCATCGACGCGCGTCTGGCCCCGACGGTGACCAACAAGCTGGCCGAGGAGCGGCCGTTCACCTGGTTCAAGTCGCACATGATCTACACCGTGCCCCCGCCCTACGGCGGGGGGCTTCGGCGGGTCTATCCGGGGTTCGTGCAGCTCTACAGCTTCATGTCGATGAACGCCGAGGCGCATCAGAACGCCCACTGGCGCTACTTCGCCGACCTGGTGAAGGGCGATGGCGACTCCGCCGACAAGCACCGCGAGTTCTATGACGAATATCTCTCGGTGCTCGACCTGTCCGAGGAGTTCTACCTGCAGACGGTCGACGAGGTGTTCCAGCGCCATCTCCTGCCCAAGGGCGAAATGGTCCATCGCGGCCGACTGATCGATCCCGCGGCCATGACCGACATCGGCCTGATGACCGTCGAGGGCGAGCGTGACGACATCTCGGGCGTCGGCCAGACCCAGGCGGCGCATGGCCTGTGCGTCAATACGCCGGACGCCTGGCGCGAGCTCTATGTGCAGCCGGAAGTCGGCCACTACGGCGTCTTCAACGGCCGACGCTTCGTGGACGAGATCTATCCAAGGGTGCAAAAATTCATCGCCCGGCGCGACGCGGCGCTGTGACAGCGGACGCCGCGCGGGTGTGGTGAGGCTCTTCGCCAGGACATTGGCGGACGGAGAAGCGGTCGACCTGGACGGCCTGGTCTTGCGGTTGCGGGTCAATCGACGCGCCCGCCGCGTCTCCCTGCGCATCGACGCCCGAACCGGCGAGGCGGTGGCCACGGCGCCGAACGCCCGCCGACTCACGGACGCCGTCGCCTTCGCCAGGGCCCGCCGCGACTGGCTCGCCGAACGGTTGGAGGCCCGGGCCCAAGCTCCGCGACTGGAGATCGGACGACAGATCAGGGTCCTGGGAGACGTCTGGACGCTGGTCCCGGACGGGCGTCGTCCGCGTCTTTCCCATGCCACCCTGACCGGATGCGGCGACGGCGAGATCGACGTCCAGCTGGTCATCCGCGCCGTCCGCCGCGCGGCGCTGGAGCGGTTCCAGGACCGGGTCGCGCACTACTGCGCCCGGCTGCAGGTTCCCACGCCCACCTTGTCGCTGATCGACCCGCGCAGCCGCTGGGGCTCCTGCACGCCGCCCGCGCCCGGCGGGCGCGGATCGATCCGTCTGTCCTGGCGCCTGGCGCTCGCGCCCTTCGCGACGGCGGACTATGTGGTCGCGCATGAGTGCGCCCACCTCATCGAAGCCAATCACGGTCCGCGCTTCTGGGCCCTAGTGAACGCGCTCGTCGGCGATCCCGCGCCGCACCGCGCCTGCCTGCGCCGCGAAGGACCGGCGTTACACGCATTCGGGCGCGCGGCCTGAAATATTCTATAGGGTCGGGTACCGGATCGAATCGGGGGTTGGATGGACGCCGCGCTCTCTGTCGAAGGGGTGACCAAACGCTACGGCGCCTTCACCGCCGTCGAAGATCTCAGCTTCACCCTGGGCGCCGGAAAGATCCTCGGATTTCTCGGCCCCAACGGGGCGGGCAAGACCACCACCGTGCGCATGATCCTGGGCCTGGTCGCGCCCACGGCGGGCGCTGTCAGGGTGTTGGGCGAGGCCGATCCGGCCCGCGTGCGCAACCGCATCGGATTTCTGCCCGAGGAGCGCGGCCTCTATCGGCGCATGAGTCCGGTGAGCGCCATCGGCTTTCTGGCCAGCCTCAAGGGACTCTCCACAGCGGAAGGTCGCCGCCGCGCGCGCGAGTTGCTCATCACCCACGGCCTGGGTGATTTCGCTGACAAGCCGATCCGGTCGCTCAGCAAGGGCATGGCCCAGAAGGTGCAGATTCTCTCCACCCTGGTCCATCGGCCTGAACTGGTCATCCTCGATGAGCCGTTTTCCGGTCTCGACCCCGCCAATCAGCAGGCGCTGGAAGACCTCATCCGCGACATCGCCGCGCGCGGCGCGACGGTGATCTTCTCGACCCACGTCATGCAGCACGCCGAGCGCCTGTGCGACCAGGTGCTGCTGATGGCCCGCGGCCGCAAGGTGTTCGATGGCACGGTCGACGCCGCGCGGGCGTCGGCGCCCCGCACCCTCATGATGGAGGGCCGCTTCGACGCCTCGGCGCTGGCCGACTTGCCGGGCGTGGTCCAGCTGACCTCCGAGCCGGCGGAGGGGGACGCCGTCAGGGTGAGCGCCGCGCTCAGCGCCGGCGCGCCTGCCCAGGAGGCCCTGCGCGAGGCCTTCGCCAGAGGGCTCGACATCCGCCGCTTCGAGCTGCGCGAACCGCACCTTCACGATGCATTCCTCGTTCTGACCGGCGGAGGCGATTCATGATCCGGCTGCTGCGGATCGCCCGCCGCGAATACCTCGCCTATGTGCGGACGCCCGGGTTCTGGCTGTCCCTGCTCCTGCTGCCGGTGGGCCTGTCGACCATCATCATCGCGCCCATGGCCGTGAGCCGGGCGACGCCGACGCCCCGGATCGCCATCATCGACTTCACGGGCGAACATCTCACGCCCCAGGTGGTGGCGGCCATCAATCCGCACGGCGCGCCGCCGCAGGCGGTGATCGTACCCGATCCGCCCCGTCCGTTCGCCAATCCCGATGACGCCCGCGCCCGCCTGCAGCCCTATCTTCGCGGTCAACGGCCCCTCCCCGATGGCGCGAACCTGGACGCGGCGGCCATCATTCGCCCGGACAACCAGGGCGGGGTGGCGGTCGATTTCTGGAGCCGGAACCTGCAGAGCGGCGGCCTCGAGCAAACCGTCAGCGCCTCGGTGGGCGAGGCGATCCGTAACGACCGCCTGCGGGCCCTCGGAGTCGACCCGAAAGCTCTGTCTCAGGTGGAATCGCTCACGCCCAACCTGTCGCTCTATTCGCCCAAGGCGGCGACGGGAAAGGTGGGGATCAAGGACACCCTGCCGACCCTGGCGGGCCTGGCCATGGGCGTCCTGCTGCTGATGGTGGTGCTGACCGGCGCCGGCATGCTGCTCAACAGCGTGATGGAGGAAAAGACCAGCCGCATCATCGAGGTGCTGCTTTCCTCCGCCTCGGTGCCCGAGATCATGGGCGGCAAGATCCTCGGCGTCGCCGCGGTCACCGGCACGATCCTCGCCTTCTGGATGACGATCGGCGCCGTCCTGATCACGGTCCGCTCGCCCCAGGTCGCCGGCGACCTGGTCGGCGTGTTCCTGCAACACGGCCACTGGGCCTATTTCGCGCTCTATTTCATCGGCGGCTACCTGATGTTCGCCACCCTCTATGTCACCATCGGCGCTTTCTGCGAGACCGCGCGCGAGGCCCAGACCCTGCTGGGGCCGATGATGATCGTCATGACCATCCCGGGGGTGTTCATGGCCCAGGCGGTCGGTCACCCCGACCTGCCGCTGCTGCGCACGCTCACCTGGATCCCGCTGTTCACGCCGTTCATGATGGCCGCGCGCGTCGCCAGCGATCCGCCGCTGTGGGAAATCGCCTCCACCGCGGCGCTGATGTTCGCCGTCACCGCCTTCGAGTTGTGGATCGCCGTGCCGGCGTTCAAGGCCGGCGCTCTGGCGACGGGACGCTTCGACGTCCGGCTGTTCTTCGCCACCGTCACGCGACGCCGCCCGGCCTGACTCCCTCAGTCCGGCTGCTGTGGCGGCGCCGGGTCGGGGGACTGATCGGGGGGCGGCGCCTCGACCGTCGGCGGTTGCGGCGTATCCGGCTCCGCCGCGTCCATGCCATTCGGGGCTTCGGCGTCGGGCGTCGGCGAGCCGTAGAGCGCCTGGTCGATGGGGTCATCCGACGACGGGGGCAGGGGTGTTCCGCCGGGGATTGCCTGCACCTGTAGTCTCGGCAGCGCCGCGACCATGAAATTGCGCCAGATCTCCGCCGGCGCGCCGCCGCCGGTCACCTTGCGCATCGGCGTGGCGTCGTCGCGACCCACCCACACGGCCGCCGTGAAGCCGCCGGTGAAGCCGATGAACCAGGCGTCCTTATAGTCGCTGGTGGTGCCGGTCTTGCCGGCCAGGTCGTAGCCGGGGATGCGGGCGCGGGTTCCGGTGCCGCCGGCGATCACCCCGCGCAGCATCTGGTCCATCTCGGGCAGGGCCGGCTGGCCGATCACGCCCTGGCGGGAGCTGACCTCGGTGCTGTGCTGATAGAGCACTCGGCCGGCGGCGGTGCGGATACGCTCCACGCCATAGGGGGCTACGCGAAAGCCGCCGTTGGAGAAGGCGTTGTAGGCCTCGGCCATCTCCAGCGGCGAGACATCGACCGCGCCCAGGGCCATGGAGGGATTGGTCTGGATGGGCGAGGTGATTCCCAGGCGCTGGGCGGTCTCGGCCACGCGCTGGGTGCTGACTTCGTTGGCCAGGCGCGCGGCCACCGTATTGATCGATTGGGCCAGGGCCGTCGCCAGGGTGATCTGGCCCAGGTAGCGGCCGGTGTAGTTGCGCGGCGTCCAGCCATTGATGGTGATCGGGGCGTCCACCACCTGTTCGGCCGGGGTGTGGCCGGCCTCCATGGCGGTCAGATAGACGAACGGCTTCCACGACGAGCCGGCCTGGCGACGCGCCTGGCTGACGCGGTCGAACTGGGTCTGGGCGTAGTCCGTCCCGCCCACATAGGCGCGGATGCGGCCCTGGCCGTCGACGGCGATCAGCGCGCCCTGGGCGACGGCCTCATTGGCGTGGGCGGCGACGCCCGCGCGCACCGCGCCCTCGGCGGCGGACTGGATCGGCAGGTCGAGGGTGGTCTCGACCACCAGGTCCTCGGTCGGCTCGCCGGCCAGGGAGCGCACCTGGGTGTCGAGCATGTCGACGAAATATTGCCCACGCTGGTCGGCCAGGGTGGCGGAGACGTGCACCGGCTGGCTGAACGCCTGGTCGCGTTCCTCCGGCGTGATCGCCCCCATGCTGACCATGGCGTTGAGCACCACCGTGGCCCGCTTGGCGGCCCGGTCGCTGTTGGCCGCCGGGTTGTAGCGCGAGGGCCCCTTCATGGTCGCGGCCAGCAAGGCCGCCTCGCCGAGGGTCAGCTGGGTGGCCGGCTTGTTGAAATAGCGCTGCGAGGCGGCCTCGATGCCATAGGCCCCGCCGCCGAAGTTCACCCGGTTGAGATAGAGCGCCAGGATCTGCTTCTTGGAGAAGTGCATCTCCAGCCAGACGGCCAGGATCAGCTCCTGAACCTTGCGGCGATAGGTCTGGGCCGGGGTGAGGAAGAGATTGCGCGCCAGTTGCTGGGTGATGGTCGAGCCGCCGCGCAGCGTGCCGTGAGGATGGGCGATGTTGTAGACCACGGAGCGGAACATGCCCCAGGGGTTGAAGCCCAGGTGGTGGTAGAACTGCCGGTCTTCGATGGCCACGAAGGCGGCGGGCACATAGGGCGGCAGGGCGTCGATGTCGGCCGGCGGCGCATATTGGCTGCCGCGCACGGCGATCACCGAGCCGGAGCGATCGAGATAGGTGATCGAGGGCTGGCGATGGATGTCGTAGAGCTTAGAGGTGTCCGGCAGGTCGCGCGCGAACACGATCAGAAAGCCGGCGAGGATGATCAGGGTCCAGACGCCGAACACCAGGGCCCAGTAGAGGCCGGCGCCGAGGAAGCTTCGACGGCGCGACGGCGGGCCGTCGAGAGAAGGGTTCGCCATTCTTTGTCCTTGCCCGGCGCCCCGCGGCCCCGGGGTTCTAGCCCATGCCGCCCCCAGCCGCCATGCGCGCGAGAGGTTGAGGAAGGCTTAAGCGCGGCGTCTTCGTCGCCCACCCGCGCCCTGCCATAAGACCCCGTGATTCCCTCCCTCGACCAGGCGCGTGATGTTCTCCGGCGGGTGTTCGGCCATGCCGAATTCCGCGGACTTCAGGGCGAGGTGATCGCCGAGGTGCTGGCCGGGCGCGACGCCCTGGCCGTGCTGCCCACCGGCGGCGGTAAGAGCCTCTGCTATCAGATCCCCGCATTGCTCAGGCCCGGCGTCGGCCTGGTGGTCTCGCCGCTGATCGCCCTGATGAACGACCAGGTCGAGGCGCTGCGCCAGTTGGACGTGCGCGCGGCGCGCATGGATAGCGGCCTTTCCTCCGACGAGCGCGCGCGGACCTGGCGAGCCCTAGAGGCAGGGGAGCTCGACCTGATCTATCTTTCGCCCGAGGGCCTGATGCGCGATCACGCCCTGGAGCGGCTGGCCGCCGCGCCCCTGGCCCTGATCGCCGTCGACGAGGCCCACTGCGTGAGCCAGTGGGGTCACGATTTCCGGCCCGAATACCGCACGCTCGGCCGGCTAGCGGACCTGTTTCCCACCGTCCCCAGGTTGGCGGTGACCGCCACGGCCGATCAGCGCACGCGCGAGGACATCCGCGCTCAGCTTCGCCTGGAGAACGCGGTCGAGTTCGTGGCCAGTTTCGCCAGGCCCGAACTGGCGCTCAGCGCCGAGCGCAAGCGTGACGGCGCGCACCGCCGCGTGACCGAGCTGGTCTCGGCGCGCAAGGGCCGGTCGGGGGTGATCTATTGCGGTTCGCGCGACGGCGCCGAGCGGCTGGCGGAGCGCCTGGCCGGCGAGGGCCTGCCCGCCCGCGCCTATCACGCCGGCCTCGACAAGGATGTGCGCCAGGAACGGTCGAGCTGGTTCCGAGTCGAAGACGACGCCGTGATCGTGGCCACCATCGCCTTCGGCATGGGCATCGACAAGCCGGACGTCCGCTTCGTCATCCACGCCGATCCGCCGGCGGCCATCGAGGCCTATTGGCAGGAGGTGGGCCGCGCCGGCCGCGACGGCGAGCCGGCCGAGGGAATCACCCTCTACGGCGCCTCGGACATGGCCTGGGCGCTGGAGCGCATCCGGCGCCGCGAATTGCCCGAGGAGGTGGCCCAGGTGCAGGCGCGCAAGGTGCGCCAGCTCTACGCCATGTTGGGCGGGGCCACCTGCCGGGCCCAGGGCGTGCGGCGCTATTTCGGCGAGTTGGACGCCGCGCCCTGCGGCCGATGCGACCTGTGCGTGGCCCCGCCGCGCGGAATCGACGTCTCCGAGGCCGCCCGCAAGGCCCTGTCCGCCGCCCAGCGCCTGGGCGGCCGGTTCGGACGCGGGCGCCTGGTGGATCATCTGCTCGGCCGCACCAAGGGCGTGAGCGACGGCGAGGCCGAGATGTCGACCTTCGGCGTCGGCCAGGAGCTGAGCGCCAGCGCCTGGCGCGACCTGATCGAGCAGCTTCTGTTCGAGGGCCTGCTGGCCGAACAACCCAACGACGGCCGACCGCTGATCGAGCTCGCCGACCGCGACGCCGTGCGCCAGGTCTATCGTGGCGAGCGCACGCTCACGGTGCTGGAGGCGCCCAAGCCGGCCGCCCGCGGCCGGACCCGCCGGCCGTCCGCCTCGGCCGACATGCCGCCGGCGGAGTCGGCGCTGTTCGAGGCCCTGCGCGCCTGGCGCCGCGCCGAAGCCGGCCGGCAACGCGTGCCGCCCTATGTCATCTTCCACGACAGCACCCTGGCCGACATCGCCCGGGCCAGACCGACCGACCGCACGGCGCTCGCCGCTATTGGCGGCGTCGGCCAGGCCAAGCTGGACCACTACGGCGAAGCGGTGCTGAGCGTCGTGGCGACGGAGACCGCCGATGCCTGAGCTGGGTTAGACGTCCACCGCCGCATCCAGGGCGTTTTCCTGGATGAATTCGCGGCGGGGCTCGACCAGATCGCCCATCAGACGGGTGAACATGTCGTCGGCGTCGTCGGCGTGGGCCACCTTCACCTGCAGCAGGGTGCGGGCGTCGTGGTCCAGGGTGGTTTCCCACAGCTGGTCCGGGTTCATCTCGCCCAGACCCTTGTAGCGCTGGACGGAGAGGCCCCGGCGGCCGGAGTCATAGATCGCCGCCACCAGGTCGAGCGGTCCGCGCACGGTTTGGCTGCGGTCGCGGCGCCGGAAGACGGCAGGCGCGGCGAAGGTCTCCGAAAGCTTGGTCGCACGCTCGGCCAGGCGCCGGGCGTCGGCCGAGTGCAGGGTCTGGCCGTCGAGCACGATCTGTTCGGTGACGCCGCGCTTGACCCGCTTGAACTGATAGCCGCCGCCTTGGGCCGGCTCGCCGGCCCAGGCGCCGTCACCCTCCTCGGCGTACATATCGAGACGTCTGGCGGCCTCGGCCACATCGTCGGAATTGCCGAGCAGGCCGGCCAGGGCCGCCTGTTCGATGGCGAAGGCGGGCGCGCGGGATGACAGGCGGTCGATATTGGCCTTGGCCTGGCGCGATGTCAGGGCCAGGGCCGCCAGGTCGGCGCCCGCGATGCGCTCGCCCGAGCTGAGGTCCAGCTGGGCGCCGTCCAGCCCCTCGTCGACCAGGAAGATCTCCATCTCGGCGTCGTCCTTGAGATAACGGGACGACTTGCCCTTGGTGACCTTATAGAGCGGCGGCTGGGCGATATAGAGATAGCCGCGCTCGATCACCTCCGGCATCTGACGATAGAAGAAGGTCAGCAGCAGGGTCCGGATGTGGGAGCCGTCGACGTCGGCGTCGGTCATCACCACGATGCGGTGGTAGCGGATTTTCTCGATGTCGAAGTCTTCGCGGCCGATGCCGGCGCCGAGCGCGGTGATCAGCGTCCCGATCTGTTCCGAGCCCAGCATCTTGTCGAAGCGGGCGCGCTCGACATTGAGGATCTTGCCGCGCAGGGGCAGCACCGCCTGGTTCTCACGGTTGCGCGCCTGCTTGGCCGAGCCGCCGGCCGAGTCGCCCTCGACGATGAAGAGTTCGGATTTGGCCGGGTCGCGTTCCTGGCAATCGGCGAGCTTGCCGGGCAGGGAGGAGACGTCGAGGGCCGACTTGCGCCGGGTGAGCTCGCGCGCCTTGCGCGCCGCCTCGCGGGCGGCGGCGGCTTCGGTGATCTTCTGGACGATGAGCTTGGCTTCGGTCGGATGCTCCTCGAACCATTGCGAGAGCCCTTCGCCCACCAGGCCTTCCACCGCCGGGCGGACCTCGGACGACACCAGCTTGTCCTTGGTCTGCGACGAGAACTTCGGGTCCGGCAGCTTGACCGAGAGGACGCAGGTCAGGCCCTCGCGCGCATCCTCGCCACCCACCGAGACCTTCTCGCGCCGGGCGGCGCCGGAGCTTTCGGTATAGGCCGTGATCACCCGCGTCAGGGCGCCGCGAAAGGCTGAGAGGTGTGTGCCGCCGTCTCGCTGCGGGATGTTGTTGGTGAAGCACAGCATGGTCTCGTGGTAGCCGTCGTTCCACCACAGGCTGAGATCGATCTCAACGTTCTCGCGCCGGCCACGGATGACCAGCGGCGCCTTCAGGATCGGCGTCTTGGCCTTGTCCAGGTGGCGCACGAAGGCCTCGACCCCGCCTTCATAGTGCAGAACCTCCTCGTACGGCTCGGCGTCGCGCAGGTCGCGCAGATAGATGACCACGCCGGAATTGAGGAAGGCCAGCTCGCGCAGCCGGTGCTCCAGGGTTTTGCGGTCGAAATCGATGTGGGCGAAGGTCGTCAGCGACGGAAAGAAGGTGACTTCGGTGCCGGTGAGGAACTCGCCGTTTTCCCGCCGAGGCGCAGGGCCGGTGGCGCGCAGGGCCGTCACGGTGAAGCCGCCCTCGAAGCGCATCTGGTGGGCCTGGCCGGCGCGATAGATCTTGAGCTCGAGCCAGTCCGACAGAGCGTTGACCACCGAGACGCCCACGCCGTGCAGCCCGCCGGAAACCTTATAGGAGTTCTGGTCGAACTTCCCGCCGGCGTGCAGCTGGGTCATGATCACCTCGGCCGCGGAGACGCCTTCGCCCTCGTGGATGTCGGTGGGAATGCCCCGGCCGTCGTCGGTGACCGTGCACGAGCCGTCGGCGTTCAGCGTCACCTCTATGCGCGTGGCGTAGCCGCCCAGCGCTTCGTCGATGGCGTTGTCGACCACCTCATAGACCATGTGGTGCAGGCCGGTGCCGTCATCGGTGTCGCCGATGTACATGCCCGGGCGCTTGCGCACCGCTTCGAGGCCTTTGAGGACCTTGATGGAATCGGCACCGTAGTCGGAGTCCTTCCGCGGCTCTTCAATAGGTTCGTCGGTCATTCAATCGTCCAATGGGGTCAGGCTGGAGGCTTCGACCCGGACCGCCAAAGCGCGGCCCCTGAGGGATTCGAACAGCGCCTCGTCCGTGCCCGTGAGAAAGGCCTGCAGCGACAGAGCCTCGATTTCGTCGAAAAGCGCCGCGCGTCTCTCTGCGTCGAGGTGCGCGGCGACTTCGTCCAGCAACAATATAGGATTCGGCGGCGAAATGGCACGCGAAAGGCGCGCCGCCTGGGCGAGAATCAAATTGAGGATCAAAGCCTTCTGTTCGCCGGTCGAACAGGCGCCCGCCGGGCGGCCGCTCAGGCGGCTGAACACGGCCAGATCCGTCCTGTGCGGGCCGGTCAGGGCCCGCCCGGCGGCGGCGTCGCGGGGCCTGGACGACGCGAGGGCGCGGGCGAGACGCGCTTCGATTTCTCCTTCTTCGCCGGCCTCGCTCCACTCGCCCGCCAGGCTCAGGTCGGCGGCCGGGAAGGGCCCCGCGCCGCGGGCGTCGATTTCGGCGGCCAGGTCGCGGACGCTCTCCGAACGGGCGAGCGCCACGCGTGCGCCGGTTTTGGCGGCGCGCGCTTCGAGCGCATCCAGCCACGCGCGGTCGGGCCGGCCATCGGCGAGCAGGCGCTGGCGCTCGCGCAGGGCGTGCTCATAGGCCGCGACTTCCGTGGCGTGGCCCGGACGGGCCGAAAACACCAGCCGATCGAGGAAGCGCCGTCGATCGCCCGCCGGCCCGGCGAACAGGCGGTCGTGGGCGGGCGTCAGCCACAGCGGGCGCAGATATTCAGACAGGGCCGATATCGGCGCGCCCTCGCCGGCCACCCGGGCCACGCGCCGCGCGCCGCCGTCGCCCTCGATACCGGTTCCCAGGCGGACAAGGTCTTCGCCGCGCTGGACCTCCGCGGTGACCGCCCACGCCAGGCCCTCGGCGGCGTCCGCGTCGCGGCGGCCGATCTCGCCCGAGGCGACGGCGCGCAGGCCACGGCCGGGGGAAAAGAAGCTGATCGCCTCGAGGAAGTTGGTCTTGCCCGCTCCATTGGGACCGAACAGGAAACAGGTCCGCCCGGCGACCTCGAGACTCGCCTGGCGATAGGACCGGAAATCGGTGAGCGTGAGCCGCTGGATGCGCGAGCGCATAACCTGGTCGGCGGCCGTCAGGCTCTCAGCGGCATCAGCACATATTGCACGCCGACGTCGGTGGGATCGAGCACCAGCACGGGGTCGAGCAAGGTGGCGGCCGCGGCGCGGTCGACGAAGCGGAATTCGGTGGATTCGCCGCCGATCTGGGAAGTGACATCCATCAGATAACGGGCGTTGAAGCCGATTTCGAACGGGTCGCCGTCGTAGTCGACCTCCACCTCTTCCACCGCCTGACCGGTCTCCATGTTGCGCACCGTCAGGATCACGCGGCCCGATTCCACCGCCAGCTTCACCGACCGGCTCTTCTCGGAAGAGATAGTGGCCACGCGGTCGACAGCGGCGGCGAAGAGGGCGTTGTCCACCGTCATGATGCGGTGGTTCTCCTTAGGGATGACGCGGGTGTAGTCGGGGAAGGAGCCGTCGATCACCTTGGAGGTCAGGGTCGCGCCGCCGAAGTCGAAACGCACCTTCTGCGGGCTGAGACGCAGTTCGATGGTTTCGCCGGCGTCCTCGAGCAGGCGTCGGGCCTCCTGCACGGTCTTGCGCGGCACGATGACTCCCGCCGAGCCGGAGGCGCCTTCCGGCGCCGGCATTTCGGCCAGGGCCAGGCGATGGCCGTCAGTGGCCACGGCGCGCAGCAGAGCGCGGCCGTCCTGGATCACCGAATGCAGATAGATGCCGGTGAGATAGTAGCGCGTCTCTTCGGTGGAGATGGCGAAGCGGGTCTTGTCGATCAGGCGGATGAGCTCGTTGGTGTCGATGGTGATCGCGCCGGACAGACCCTCGGTGGGCATGATCGGGAAGTCGCCCGCCGGCAGCACCGGCAGGTTCACCTTATAGCGGCCGGCCTGGACGGTGAGTCGCGGATCGGCGCCGGTGAAGGTCAGGGAAACCTCGGCCCCTTCGGGGAGCTTGCGGACGATCTCATAGAGGGTGTGGGCCGGGGCCGTGATCTGACCGGGGGCCTCGACCTGGGCCGGGGCGGAATCGGCGATCTCCATATCCAGGTCGGTGGCCGAGAAGGAGAGGACGCCGTCGGCGGCCGACAGCAGCACATTGCCGAGGATCGGGATGGTGTTGCGTCGCTCCACGACACTCTGGACGTGGGCGAGGGCTTTCAACAACGCAGCCCGTTCGATCGTCAGCTTCATGTTTGCGTCCAGTGATCGCCGCCGGGAGCCCCCCGCGCGCGGCGCGTTACAAGAGGGCTTGCGACACTAGCTGATTTGTCGGCGCGAGAAAGAGGGGCCTCAGCCGGGTAGTGTCTCAGTTTGAATTTCGGCGCCGCGCTCGGATCGCCACGACGCCAAGAGCGACGGCGGCAACGATCAGCAGCGCACCGGGGGCGATGAACAGGCCCGCGTCCAGCATTTGTCGGAAGTGATAGTCCCTGGCCGCTCGATACCAAGGGGAATCGCTCTCCGCCCACCAGACGAAACCGCCCCAGTAGACCAGGGCGCCGCCCGGAAGGCCTAAGAGAGTCGCGAAGAGGGTGGCCGTCGCCCTAGTCATGCGTTCCGCTTCTTATAGGATCCGCGCTTCGCCGGCTTGGCCTTACGCGCCTCGATCCGCTCCGCAATGTCTTCCATCGTCCAGAGCGTGTCCACAACGCCAGCGGCCATCGCGGGGGTCATGCGGAGCGTCTTGTGGACCCGCACGAAGTTGTAGAACAAAAAATACAGCGCGAGCATGTGGACATGGTTTTGGAACTTCTTTGAGAAGGCGTTGGTCAGCCGCGTGAACCGGCGGTTCTGCATCCGGATCGAGAGGTTCGACCGCTCGACGTAGCTGGTCGAAACGTGCGCGGGGTCGGGGTCACCCTCGACTGTGTGCCTCTTGACGCCGGTGCAGACCGGAGGGCTATAGCGGCCACGAGCGGCGGCCGGATCGGTCTTGTAAATCTTCTGGATGGTCGCGAAGTCGGCGTCGGCGCCGAAGGCTTCTTCGATGGCGCCCAGATAGGCGTTGTGGCTGTCCGTGGTGATTTGAACACGGTCGCTGGCGATCCGGGCGCGGAGATCGTCCGCGAGGAACAGGGCGCTTTCGCCCGACCGGTCGCCGACAAAGTAGCTGACCATAAGCTTCGTGTCGGCGTCGAGAGCGGTCCACGTCCACACGTCGCCAGCGTCGGCCGGCGCAGCTTTAGCGTTCGCGACGTTCTTGGCCTTTGCGTAGCAGAACGACCAGATTTCATCGCATTGGACGCGCTGCGCCTTCACGTCGCGGACTAGCTCGTCATGGAGCGCCAGGCACGTCTCACCGGCATCGATCAGAATCTTGGTCACGGTGTTGATCGACACGTCCGCCACGCGGCTGACCGAGCGCATGGACGAACCCTCGCAGAGCATCGAGAGGATTTGGACGCGCTTGGCGAGGGGCAGCTTGTTCATAAAGTGAACTTTCTACCAGCTTGCCTTCGCTAAGCAAGCATAAAGTTCATTTTCCGCTGTTTCGGCGCTCTTCGCACTGTTCCATCGCCTTCAGGAGATAACCGCGAAAGTCGGGGTGAAGGGCCGTTGACGCGTAGAAGTCTGGCATCTGCCGCTCAAGCGCGATTCGGAGGTTATTGGGCCGCGCCGTCGGATCGGTGGCCTTCTGCGCCTCCAGATCTTCGAGTATCTGTTGTGCAGGGTAAAGTATCTCGATTGCCGCGATTTCAGCAGCCAATTCTGACTGCGTCGGTGCCTGTGTGGGGTTTACCCCACTTGCCAGTCCGATTAGACCTTTATCTAGTAAATCGGTAAGTCTATGTTCCCCGTAGGGAGAAAAATCACCCTCTCGATCTATTAATATGTGCACGAGTTCTTTCACGGTGCAAAATCTCTTCCAATTATGATCTTGGCTGGCATGCAGAGATATTTCTATTCTGTCGCCATATCGCTCAAGACGAGAGCCGACGCGTCTCGCCTCAAATGACACATCCCAAATGTGGATCGGTATGGGAACAGTGGCCTGCACGTAGCGAACAATCGCCGACATAGAAGCGTGGCCGACAAACGATCCCTGCTCCCGATACACCCCCGGTGCCGAGCAAACACGGCTCGCGAACAAGATCGCAGCCTCAACCCGTTGGTCATCTAACAAATGCATCGAGATAGTATCCGAAACGAAAAAGGCCCGCTCATCGCGGGCCTTAGGTCGCCTACTAAGTGCTGAACTTATGGCTTGTGGTGTTCGTCGTCAAACACCAGCGGTACGTAGTTGCCCGCCGCAATCGCAGCGTCGAGCCGATTGACCTCGGCGCACACTTCTTCGTTCAGCACTTTGCCGGTCTCGTGAAGGAAAAATTTCACATCCACGAGACCGGCAGCTCGCTTCGCCTCGTAGCTGGCGACGAGCTTTTCGCATTCAGTTTGCACGTTCGCCTCCTTTGTGTTCCAGCGCGCGACAGCCGCACGTTTTCCAATCTCTGAACGCTCGTTATCGGAAAGCGCGGCCATCCGCGCTTGTCCGCCCATCCGCGCGCGCTCCACGCGGCCGGGCGAGAGAGATTCCGTCATCTCTCCCGTTGCAATCTTCGCCACCATCACCGCGCGTCCAATGGCGTCAGCTGGTCGCTTCTCGCCGCTAGGTCCGCGTGGCATACCTACTCCTTAGTTCCTGAACGAACCCTGATCGGATGCCAGGAAGGAAAGGCTCGACAGTTTGTCGAGCCTTTCCTTCCTGGGCTCCTCAGGGACGCCGCTTGGACGCGATTTTAATTCCGTGACCAGATTCGTCAATTAAAAATGGAAGAAAGTTGTTGACACGCGAATCAAACGCCCCGCAGCGAATTGGGCTGCGTCAATTCGATTCGTGATTTTCAGATCGAGTTTGAAGTGGGACATCCGTTGGAATTGTCAATGCGCGGCACATTAAAAGGACGAAATGTCGCGGTGCCGATTCGTCGAGGCTTTGAATTTTGAGAACGTTATCAAAGGGACCTTATGCGGGGCGTTTCTGACCGTCAGGACCCTTTGGCATGCCGTCTCCACCAAAAATAGGCCGCCCGAAACAGCAGATGGGCACCAAGCGCGCTCAAGGCGAGCGGCAACCAACGGCCGTCCCCTATCCAGCCGTAAGGTAGAAAAGCGACCACCAGCGCAAGTGCGATACATAGTATCCCCACGAGCGCCATCGGTGCCAGCTTGGACCGTCTCATGTTCCGAGGATAGGCGACGCCTCAGATTGGCGCCATGCCCGTCAACGGCCCAATTTGGGAAACTGAGACACTACCGGATTTCAAACTGAGACACTACCCTCAGCCGTCAGCCTTCGCCGTCTCCGCTTTCGTTGCCGGCCCCACCGAATCGCGAGCCGCCACCACCACCATGGCCGGGCGGAGGTTGCGGCCGAACAGCTCATAGCCATCCTGGAGGACGGCGATCACCGCGCCGGGCGCGACCTCCGCCGAGGTCTGTTCGGTCATGGCCTGATGCTGGTGCGGATCGAACTTCTCGCCCGGCGTCGGCGCGATTCGCTTCAGCCCGTTGCGCTCGAAGGCCGACATCAGCTCCTTCTGGGTCATCTCCAGACCGACCGCGAGGTTCTTGACCTGGGGATCGCCGTCATCCTTGGGCGCATGGGAGAGCGCGCGGGAGAGGTTGTCGGCCACGCCAAACAGGTCGCGGGCGAACTTCTGGATGGCGTAGGCGCGCGAGTCATTGACCTCGCGCTCGGCGCGGCGGCGCGTATTCTCGGCCTCGGCGGCGTAGCGCAGCGCCTGGTCCTTGAGCCCGGCCACCTCGGCCTGCAGCATCGCGATTTCATCCGGCTCGTCGGCGAGCAGGTGTTCCTCAACGCCGTCCGCGGCGCCATTTTCGTCTGACATTGGCCCTCGTCTAGTCATCCAACATTCTGCCGAGCGCCCGCGCGGTATAGTCCACTAACGGAATCACTCGGGCATAGTTCAACCGGGCCGGTCCGATTACCCCGATCGCGCCCAGCAGCTTCTGCCGGCCCGTCATATAGGGGGCCGCGATCAAGGCGGAACCCGATAGCGAGAAAAGTCTGGTTTCGGCGCCGATGAAAATGCGCACGCCGGCCGCGCCTCGGACGCCGTCGAGCAGGTCGATCAGCCGCTCCTTGCGCTCCAGGTCGTCGAACAGCATGCGCACCCGTTCGAGATCGGCGGCGGCGTCGCCATCGCTGAGGAGATTGGACCGGCCGCGCACGATCAGCGCCCGCTCCACGCCTTCGCCGCCCCAGGCGGCCAGGCCCTCCTCGATGAGGCGCGCGGCGGTGACGTCCAGTTCGCGCCGGGCGACGGCGAGCTCCTGGGTGACCTCCGCCTTGGCTTCGACCAGCGTGCGCCCGCGTAGACGGGCGTTGAGGAAATTCGACGCCTCCTGGAGGGCGGACGGGGTGAAGCCCGAGGCGTGGCGCATCAGGCGGTTCTCCACCTGGCCATCCTCGAACACCATGATGGCCAGGGCCTGGTCGGGGGCGAGCGCCACGAACTCGACGTGCTTGACGCCCGCCTCGCGCACCGGCGTGACCACGACGCCCGCGCCGCCCGCGAGGCCTGAGAGAATCGAGCTGGCTTCATTCAGCGCGTCGTCGAAGGATCGCCCGTGGGCGGATAGCCGCGCCTCGATGTCCTTGCGGTCGGCTTCGCCGACGTCGCCGATCTCCAGCAGGCCGTCGACGAATAGCCGGAGGCCGATGTGCGTGGGCTGTCGCCCGGCGCTGGCGTGAGCCGCGCCCAGCAAGCCCAGATCGGTCAGATCCTGCATGGTGTTGCGGATCGAGGCGGGCGACAGCGGCATGCCCGCGCGGGCGAGGGTGCGTGAGCCGACAGCCTCGCCGGTTTCGAGATAGGTCTCGACGATGCGCCGAAACACCTCGCGCGCCCGCGCATCGAGCTCGGTCAGGCTCGGGCCCTGCGGTGCGATCTGGCTGGCGAAGGCGTTGGTCATCTCTGGGGGATTAGGATAAGCGCCGCCACCATGGGCGCAAGCGGGCGCCGATCCTTGGGGAGACTTGCATGCGACCTTCCGGCCGGGCGGCGAACGTCCTGAGGCCCGTGACCCTGGAAACCAAGGTCAACCGCTACGCCGAAGGTTCGTGCCTGGTTTCCTTCGGCCACACGCGCGTCCTGGTGACCGCGAGCCTGGAGGAGGGCGTGCCGCCCTTTTTGCGCGGACGCGGTCGGGGCTGGGTGACGGCGGAGTACGGCATGCTGCCGCGGGCGACGCACACGCGCGGCCGACGCGAGGCGGCCCAGGGCAAGCAATCCGGCCGAACCCAGGAGATCCAGCGCCTGATCGGCCGCTCCATGCGCGCGGTGGTGGACCTGAAGGCGCTCGGCGAACGCCAGATCACCCTCGACTGCGACGTGATTCAGGCCGACGGCGGCACCCGCACCGCGGCGATCACCGGCGGCTGGGTGGCCTTGAAACTGGCGACCGGCATGATGGTCTCCGAAGGCGTCATCGCCCGCGACCCGATCCTGGACCATGTCGCCGCCGTCTCCTGCGGGCTGGTGGACGGCGTCCCCGTGCTCGACCTCGACTATGAGGAGGACAGCAACGCCGAGGCCGACGCCAACTTCATCCTCACCGGAGAAGGCCTGATCGTCGAGGCGCAGGCGACGGGCGAGAAGCGCGGCTTTTCCCGCGCCGAATTCGACGCCCTGCTCGACCTGGCCCAGGCCGGAATCGCCGATCTCGTGACGCTGCAGAAGGCCGCAGTCGCGGATTGAGCGCGGATCAGAGGTCGTCGGAGTCGTCCTCGAGATCGTCGATGGGCCCCGGCTCGAAGACGACCAGATCGCCCGGCTGACAGTCCAGCTCGCGGCACAGGGCGGCCAGGGTCGAGAATCGGATCGCGCGCGCCTTGCCGGTCTTGAGGATCGACAGATTGGCGATGGTCACGCCCACGCGGTCGGCGAGCTCGGTCAGCGACATCCGCCGCTCCAGCAACAGTCGATCGAGGCGGACACGGATGGGCATGGCTCAGATGGTCAACTCGGCGTCGCCGCGCAGGCGCGCGCCTTCGCGAAACACTTCGGCCAGAACGAAGATGACCAGGACCGCGAACCAGGTCGTCAGGCTGACGCCGCCCGACACGTGGATGGCGCCATGGAGGAAGGCGTGGGTCACGCTGGCGACGGCGTAGCGGCCCAACTCCAGGATGGCCAAGGCGCCGCCGATGACCCTCAGGCGGTTGGCGTTTTCGGGATGGAAGGGATCGCCGTCGATGAGCGTCTTGAAGATCTGGCGCAGGCGGCTGACCACGACGATGCCGCCGGCGAGATAGGCGTCGAAGATCAGAAGCAGGGCCGCCGCGGCGGGGCCAAGCCAGGGTCCCTCGACATTGATGCTGTTGAAATCGATGTGGCTGCTGATGATATCCGGCCGGAAGCTGAGCAGCAGGGCGAGCACCACCCCCAGGCTGACGATCGCGGCCAGGATCCACAGGACGACATGGAAGACGTCCAGGATCACTTTCAGAAAGCTCGAGACAGAGCCTCGACCTAGGGCGCGCATCCCAGCCCTCCCAATGCAAGCCGCCGCGCGAGAGGTCTCACGCGGCGGCGAACATGACCTGAACCGGCGTTACGGAAAAGCGCAAGGCCTAGCGGACGAAGAGGCCGATGGCGGCCAGGGGCAGGCCGACGAACACGAAGGCGTTCATGACGGTCAGGGCGAAACGGTCGACGACGTCGATCAGACGGGGAGCGTGCATTTGTAGTCTCCTTGGTTGTCCGCCCCGAGGGGCGGCTGGCTGAAATTCTCTGGCGAAGGCGGCTTGGCCGTCTTTCTGTGTTTATCGATATGCCCGTATCGCTTTTCGATCAAATTAAATATCGTTTATCAATATTACACTTAGGCAATGTAGATTTAGCGCGCTCCGGCGAACGCCATGGGCGCCTCAATTGGGTTCAGCTAAAGAGGGCGGATGAGCCTGAGCCTCGCACCCGGAACCCGCCTGGTCGCCGCCACTCACAACGCCGGCAAGGCGGTCGAGCTGGCGGCCCTGTTCGAGGGCCGGTTCGAGATCGTCACCGCCGGCGTCCTGGGTCTTCCCGAACCGGATGAGACCGACTCGACCTTCGCCGGCAACGCCATGATCAAGGCGCGGGCGGCTGCAGACGCCAGCGGCCTCATCGCCGTCGCCGACGACTCGGGCCTCTGCGTGGAGGCGCTGGACGGCGCGCCGGGCGTTCATTCGGCGCGTTGGGCGGGACCGAACCGCGACTTCGGTCACGCCATCGCCTTGGTGGAGCGCCGCCTCATCGAATCCGAGCGCGAGGACCGGGCGGCGTGGTTCGTCTGCGCCCTGGCGGTCGCCTGGCCCTCGGGGCCGGTGGTGGTGGTCGAGGGGCGCATCGACGGCGCGCTCGTCTTCCCGGCCCGGGGCGCGCGCGGTTTCGGCTATGACCCGATCTTCGTCCCGGCGGGCGGAACGGAGACCTTCGGCGAGATGGACCCCGAGGCCAAGGCGGCGATCAGCCACCGCGCCCTCGCCTTCGCGGCGCTGAAGACGGCGCTCTTTTGAGGTCCGAGCCGCCGCCCTTGGGTCTCTATGTCCACTGGCCCTACTGCGCCCGCATCTGTCCCTACTGTGACTTCAATGTCGTGCGCGATCGCGGCCGCGCCGATGAAGCGGGGCGCCTGCTGCGGGCGATCCTCGCCGATCTGGAGGCTCAGGCGGCCTTGCTCGGGGAGCGGCGGTTGGTGTCGATCTTCTTCGGCGGCGGCACGCCGTCTCTGATGCGACCGGCGGACGTCGCCCGTGTGATCGCGGCGGCTCGACGCCTGTGGCCTGGCGCGGACGATCTGGAGATCACCCTCGAGGCCAACCCCACCGATGCGGAGGCCGAGCGTTTCGCCGGCCTCGCCGAGGCGGGCGTGGGGCGCCTCTCGCTGGGCGTGCAATCGCTGAACGACGCCGAGCTGGCCTTTCTCGGCCGTAACCACGACGCGGCCGCGGCCCGGCGGGCGGTCCGACAGGCCATGGCCCATTTCCCGCGGGTGTCCGTGGACCTGATCTACGCCCTGCCGAACCAGACGCCGTCGGCGTGGGCGGCGGCCCTGGCCGAGGTCGCCGATTTCGGCGTCGAGCACATCTCGCCCTATCAGCTGACCATCGAGGCCGGCACGGCCTTCGACCGCGCGGTCCGCAGGGGGCTGTTCGCGCCGCCCACGGATGACCTCGCCGCCGAACTCTATGAGACCACGCAGTCGGCGCTCACGGCGGCCGGGTTCGAGGCCTATGAGGTGTCCAATCACGCGCGCGGCCTCGCCGCCCGTGCGCGGCACAACCTCGTCTATTGGCGCGGCGAGGACTATGCCGGCGTGGGACCGGGCGCACACGGACGATTGAGCCTGTCCGACGGTCGGTACGCCGCCGAAGCGCCGCGCGGCATTCCCGAATACATCGTGCGCGTCGAGGCCGAAGGCCTGGGCGCGCGGCTGTCGCCCCTCAGCGCCCGCGACCGGGCCATCGAGCGCCTGTTGATGGGACTGCGCACCGTCGAGGGCGTCGCCCGCGCCGATCTCGAACCCCTGGCCATCGCGCCGGCGCGCCTCGCCGATCTCGATGGATTTGTCCGTCTGACCGACGAACGGCTGGTGGCCACCGCGCGCGGCCGGCCCTTGCTCGACCGGGTCATCGCCGAGCTGGCCCATGCCGACTGAGCCTAAACCCGTCGCGCCGGGCCTCTATATGGTGGCGACGCCCATCGGCAATCTGCGCGACATCACCCTGCGCGCCCTCGATGTGCTCGCCGGCGCCGATGTGGTGCTGGCCGAGGACACCCGAGTCAGCGGCAAGCTGCTGGCCGCGCACGGGATTTCGGCCAAGCTGGAGCGTTACGACGAGCACGCCGCGGCGCGGGTTCGACCGAGGATCCTGGCCGCCCTGGCTGGAGGGGCTCGCATCGCCCTGATCTCGGACGCCGGCACGCCGCTGGTCAGCGATCCCGGCTATCGCCTGGCCATCGAGGCCGTGGCCCAGGGCTCGGCGGTGTTTCCGATCCCCGGCGCCTCCGCCGTGATGGCGGCCCTGACTGTCGCGGGCCTGCCCACCGACCGGTTCCTGTTCGCCGGCTTCCCGCCGCCCAAGTCGGCGGCGCGTCGCACCTTCCTCGAAGAGTTGGCAGCCGTGCGCGCGACCTTGATCTTCTTCGAAGGGGCCTCGCGCCTCGCCGCGTCCCTGGCCGACATGGCGGAGGTCCTGGGGCCACGCCCGGCCGCGGTCGCCCGCGAGCTCACCAAGCTGCATGAGACCGTGATCCGCGGGCCGCTGGACGTCCTGGCGGCCGATCCGCGCCTCGACGCCCCAAAAGGCGAGATCGTTGTCCTTGTCGGGCCTGGAGAGGAAACCGCGGCTAGCGACGAAGAGGCCGATGCGGCGCTGGCCGAGGCCCTGACGCGGATGGGCCCCGGGGAGGCGGCCGCGGAGGTCGCCCGCGCGCTGCATCTCCCGCGCCGCCAGCTGTACGCCCGGGCGTTGGCGCTGCGCGGCCGATGACGTCGGTCCGTGCGCGACGCGGGGCCTTGGCGAGGCGCGACGGTCGGCGCGGCGAAATGCTCTGCGCCCTGCTGTTGATGGCCAAGGGCTATCGCATCCTCGCCTTTCGGATGAAGACGGCGCAAGCGGAGATCGATCTGCTGGCGGTCAGGGGTGGCGTCGTGGCGGTGATCGAGGTCAAGCGCCGCCGCACCCTCGATGAGGCTCTCGACGCCGTCGCCCCGCGCCAGCGCGATCGATTGCTCGCCGCCGCCCGCTCGATCGCCGCCCGCCGGCCGGATCTCGCGGGCGCGCCCGTCCGGCTCGATCTGATGGCCCTCGCGCCGGGCCGCTGGCCACGCCATATTCGCGATGCTTGGCGCGACGCCTGACGCGGCGCTCTGCTCATTGGAGGGTCGATGTCGCTCAAGGTCGCCGTGCAGATGAACCCCGTCGAGGGGATCAACATCGAAACCGACACCACCTTCATGTTGATGCTGGAGGCCCAGACGCGGGGTCACGGCCTGTGGGTCTATGCGCCCGAGCACCTGGCGCTGGACTCCGGCGCCGCTTTGGCGCGCGGCCGGGCCCTGAACCTACGCGCTGTCAAGGGCGACCACCACAGCCTGAGCGGCTGGGACAAGCGCGACCTGGCCGAATTCGACGTGGTGCTGATGCGCCAGGATCCGCCCTTCGACATGGCCTACATCACCGGCACCTATTTCCTGGAGCGCATCCATCCGTCGACGCTGGTGGTCAACGACCCCGCCGAGGTGCGCAATGCGCCCGAAAAGCTGCTGGTCACCGAGTTTCCCGACTTCCATCCGCCGACGCTGGTCACCAGCGACGGCGAGGCCCTGCACGACTTTCACGTTCGCCACGGCGACATTGTGCTGAAGCCGCTCTACGGCGGCGCCGGCTCCGGCGTGGTCAAGCTGAAGGCCGGCGATCCCAATCTCGACGCCCTGCTCGAACTGCACGCCATGATCGGGCGCGAGGCGGTGATCGCTCAGAAGTTCATTCCCGCCGTTTCGCGCGGCGACAAGCGCATCCTGCTCGTGGACGGCGAGCCGGTGGGCGCGATCAACCGCATCCCCGGCGAGGGGCAGGTGCGCTCCAACCTGGCCCGGGGCGGGCGGGCCGAGGCGGTGGAGCTGACCGCGCGCGACCTGGAGATCTGCGCCGCCATCGGCCCGGAGCTCAACCGGCGCGGCCTGCTCTTCGTCGGCATCGACGTGATCGGCGACTATCTCACCGAGATCAACGTCACCTCGCCCACAGGCGCGCAGCAGCTCAAGCGGTTCGGCGGCGCCGACGCGGCCGCCCGCCTGTGGGACCGGATCGAGGCCCTGCGGGCCGAATAGTTCCGTTTTTGTTCTTGACCAGACCGGGGATGTATATACTTGACGGAATAAGCCAGACCGTCTAGGGTGAGCGTCATAAGGAATGACGCCATGAACATGACCGACCCAATCTATCACGACGACGAAGCCGCCAGGGCGCACCTGGAAGCCCAACGCTGGCCGAACGGCCCCTACTGCCCGCATTGCGGCGAGGCGGAGGAAATCGCCAAGCTGGAAGGGGCGGCGGCGGCCAAGGGCCTCTACAATTGCCGTTCGTGCCGCACGAAATTCAGCGTGACGGTCGGGACCGTATTTGAGTCCTCGCACATCGGCCTCGCCAAGTGGCTGCTGGCGTTCCGTCTCATGGCGTCATCGAAGAAAGGTATCTCCGCCAAGCAGCTAGAGCGCTCGCTGGGCGTGACCTACAAAACCGCGTGGTTCATGGCGCATCGCGTTCGTGAGGCCATGGCAGGCCCCGCCACGCCCTCTCCGCTCGGTGGCGAAGGCCGCGTTGTGGAAGTCGATGAAACCTACGTCGGCGGCAAAGAGTCCAACAAGCACCGCGACAAGCGCACGGGCGACCGTCTGGGCGCCAAGCAAGCCGTCGTGACGCTGGTTGAACGCAACGGCGAGGCCCGCTCGTTCCACATCGCCAGCGTCACGTCCAAGACCCTCCGCAAGGTCATGGTGACGAACATCAGCCGCCAGTCGCACCTGATGACGGACGGCGCCCAAGCGTACATCCGCATCGGCGATGAGTTCGCGTTCCACGACCGCGTTGACCACAGTGCTGGCGAGTACGTCCGCGACGGCTTCGCTCACAGCAATACGGCGGAGTCGTTCTTCGCCATCCTCAAGCGCGGCGTGTACGGCAACTTCCACAGCGTGAGCGAAGCGCACCTCCACAGGTACCTCGCGGAGTTCGATTTCCGGTACAACCACCGCATCGCGCTCGGCGTGGACGACACCACGCGCACGAACGAGGCCCTCAAGGGCTCAGCCGGCAAGCGCCTGACGTATCGGCGGGTTGGTGAAGGCGCGGACGCGTAAGCAGAAGGCGAGGCGCATCATGGCCATCCGGAAACGCGACAGACGATGACGTTTAAGCCCTCATTATTCGAGATTGAGCTAACCGCCGCCGTCGTAGGCGGCTTCGTCGTTTTGGTGCTCCAATCCGTCATTCGAATAATGTGGAGAGGAGGGTGGCGAGGATTTACCAGGATAATAGAGGCGAGCAACCTAGCCGATCTGCGGTATATAGAACAATTTTGTAAAACACAGATCGAATGTGTTCTCGTAACCCTGCTAATGAACACTGTTTATATTTCAGTAAGTGTTGTCGTTTTGACGTCGCTATTTTTGTCCTATTCTGTGACATTTAGCCCCAACCTGAATCCTCGCAACGCTGATCTTTTTCGCGGCATGCTTTCTGGGGCGGAGCTGACGCTCACGGCTCTGAATGTGCGCTATTGCGGCCTATTCTTTCGCGCCGCCACTGACCGAGAGGCGCTTATTTCTGAACTGCGGAAGCGAGCGAAGCTTGCGCCAGAGGAAGCGACCGCCCTCCCAGACGCAGATGGTTAGGATCGCCATCTGGATGAGGTCAACGAAAGACATCACGGCGTCTCACTAGGCCATGCTAGCGCGGGCGCTTGGTTGCGCTCCCCTTGGTTTTGTGGGGCTTGGGCGCCGTCGCCAGCGCATTCTTGACCGCTTGGTCGAAGCGTTCCTGAGCGCCGGGTTCGTCTTTGGGGAGGGGTTTGTCGGTCATGACGCCTCACAAGCAAACATGGTGGCCCCTGCATCATAGCGGTTTGGGCTACAGCGTCAGCATGCCGCTGGACTCCCATCCGGAATTTGCGCGGCTGCTGGGCATTATGATCGAGCGTTGGAGCATTTTGGAGGGGACGCTCGCCACCGCTCTTGCCTGCATGATCGATGGCAACGACCAAGCGGCGCGAACGATCCTCTATACGTTGAATGCGACTGGAAACCGTATCGCCATGGTCAAGGCGGTTGCACGCGCCGTCGTGCCCGATGGGCCGGAAAGGCGTGGTCTCATTTGGCTTCTGGATCGCATCCACGACCTTCAGCAAGAGCGAAACAAGTATGTCCACGGCCAGCTTTGGCACGCGACCCATGCAACTGGTCTCGACCTGTTCAATTTCCGGCCGACCACGGCCACGCCAGAAACAATCGAACGCATCAGCGTCCGCAATTTGGAAGAGCACGTCCGGAAGGTTGATGAGGCTGAGTTTCAACTGAGCCTCGCTATCGATCCTGATCCGCAGCGAAACGTTCCGCCATTGATGTGTAAACGGCGCAAGCCGTCTCACACCACGATGCTCCGTGTTGAAGCCATGGCGAGTTTTCGTGGAGCGCCGCCACCCCCGCCTCAATCATAGTGGGGGTGATTGCCGGCCTGTCACGCCCGGCAGTTATAGCTCCGTTTGTTCTGCGAAGTACATACATCCCCCAGACCGCTTCGGCGTGACCGAATTGCGCCGGGCTGAATGGGGGCCGAACGGCATGGCCGCGCGAATCGCCTCGGTGGCGTTCGAAGGCGTCGAGGCGCGTCGCGTAGACGTCGAGGTCCAGGCCGTCGGCGGTCAGGCCGCCTTCGTCGTCGTGGGTCTCGCCGACAAGGCGGTGGGTGAGGCGCGCGAGCGGGTGCGGGCGGCTTTCGCGGGCCTGGGCCTCGCTCTGCCGCCCCGGCGTCTCGTCGCCAACCTGGCTCCGGCCGACCTGCCCAAGGAGGGCAATCACTTCGACCTCCCGATCGCCCTGGCCCTGATGGCCGCCATGGGGATCCTGCCGCAGGACGCCCTGGACGGCTGGGCGGCCATCGGCGAACTCAATCTCAACGGCGAAATCGCGCCGGTGGCCGGGGCCCTGCCGGCCGCCATGGCCGCCAACGCCATGGGCCTCGGCCTCATCTGTCCGGAGAGCTGCGGGCCCGAGGCGGCCTGGGCGGGCGACATGGCCTTGCTCGCACCCCGGTCGCTGATCGCCCTGGTCAATCATTTCCGCGGCAGCCAGCTGCTCGGCCCACCCAGGCCCGGCCCGATGATCGAGGCCGGCCGCGTGCCGGACCTGAAGGACGTCAAGGGCCAGGAGGGCGCCAAGCGGGCCCTGGAGATCGCCGCCGCCGGCGGCCACAACCTGCTCTATATCGGCCCGCCGGGCTCGGGAAAATCGATGCTGGCCCAACGCCTGCCGGGCCTTCTGCCGCCTCTGACCCCGGCCGAGCTGCTGGAAACCTCCATGGTCCATTCGGTGGCCGGCCTGATCGCCCGGGGCGCCCTGACGCGCCAACGTCCGTTCCGGGCGCCGCATCACTCGGCCAGCATGGCGGCGCTCACCGGCGGCGGCCTGCGCGTCAAACCGGGTGAGGTCTCTTTGGCTCACAACGGAGTCCTCTTTTTGGATGAACTCCCTGAGTTCGGCGCCCAGGCCCTGGATTCCCTCCGCCAACCCCTGGAGACCGGCGAGGTGGTGGTGGCGCGCGCCAACGCCCACGTCCGCTATCCGGCGCGAGTGCAACTCGTGGCCGCCATGAACCCGTGCCGCTGCGGTGTCGGCGGCCTGGGGCGCGGATCGTGCGGCAAGGCGCCCCGCTGCCAGCAGACCTATCAGGGGCGCATCTCCGGGCCGCTGCTCGACCGCATCGATCTCACCGTCGAGGTGCCGCCGGTGACGGCGGCCGACCTCGCCCTGCCGCCGCCGGCCGAAGGCACGGCCGAGGTCGCCGCCCGCGTGTTGGCGGCGAGAGAGATGGCCGCCGACCGGGCGCTCGCGGCGGGCGAGGGCGGCCATCCGCTCAACGCCGCCGCCGAAGGCGAATGGCTAGAGACCATCGTCGCGCTGGACGGTGCGGCGCGGGCGCTCCTGACCCGGGCGGCGGAGACGAACGCTCTCTCGGCGCGGGGCTGGACCCGCACCCTGCGCCTGGCGCGCACCATCGCCGACCTCGAGGGCGCAACCGCCGTCCGCCGCGTGCATGTCGCCGAGGCGCTGATCTACCGCCGCCCGAATCCCGCCGGCGCGGCCGCCGAGACGCCCGACGGACGCCGGGCCTGGGCGTGAGCTATTTGGCCAGCTCGAAGACACCGCTGACGTCGACACGGACGTCGACCTCTCCGGCTGCCACCGGGGTCGGGGCCGAATTTCGCGCCGCCATCATCACCATGGGGCGTGGCTCCTGGGCTGGGCCCCCGCCGCCCTCAGTCAGACTGACCAGCCGTCCGATCCGATAGCCGGCGGCGTCGGCGTAGAGCCGCGCCTTGTCCTCCAGCGATTTCACCGCCGCCACGCGAGCGCTGTTCTCGGCGGCGACCGGGCTGGCGAGGCCGAAGCTGATCCCGCCGACATTGGTCGCCCCGGCGCCGACCACGGCGTCGGTCAGCCGTCCCAGTCGCGTCAGATCGTTCTCGGTCACCGTGACCTGATTGGAGGCCTGATAGCCGGTCAGCCTCGGCGCCTGGCCCTCGGCGTAGGCATATTGCGGCGACAGGCTGAGCTGATCGGTCCGGATGTCGCGATCGGCGACGCCGGCGGCCTTCAGGGCCGCGACCACCCGGTTCATCTTCTCGGCGTTGGCCCCCATGGCGGCGGCGGCCGTCGGACCCGTCGTCTCGACGCCCAGGCTGATCGTCGCCTGATCCGGCGGCAGCTTCACCTCGCCGTAGGCCGAGATCGCCAGCGTCGTGGCGGCGAAACGCGCGTCGCCGTTCTGGGCTAGGGCCACAGGCGCGGTGGCGATGGCGGAGATCAAAACGAGGCCGGCGATCTGAGGTGTCATGCGGTTCACTCCCTAGCGGGGCGCTCTTTGAGCGGCCCTCCGGTCATGATAACCGCACGTTCCCCGATCAAGCTCAACGATCCTCGGGGGCCCGTAGCTCAATGGTTAGAGCCGGCCGCTCATAACGGTCTGGTTGTAGGTTCGAGTCCTACCGGGCCTACCAGCCTTCGCTCGCTTCGCGAGCTTCGGCTCGGCAGGACGTCCTGGGGCCGCAGGTCCGCCAGACCGCGCGGCGCGCCTAACCAACCTTCGGCGCCGTCGCCGTTCGCCAGAGCTGATCCACGCGCCGCGCCAGCGCCCCGAACAGGTCAGAATAGTCGTCGGTCCAAGCCCGTACGCCATGGGATTGTGCGGTCGCCCAGCGCCGGTCGCTGCGATAGGGCGACAGCGCCCCCTCGGTCCGCGCCACGATGATCGCGTCCTCGCTCGGATTGGTCAGGAGATCGGCGCGGGTCGGCCTGTAGAATTGTTCGAGCGCCACGCCGCCGGCCGCGCGAGCAACCGCCGCCACCGGGCTCATCAGCTCGAGGTTGCGGCTCGACAGGTGCATGATCACGACGCCGTCCGGCTTGATCTTCGAAAGATAGCCGCGCATCGCTTCGACAGTCATGAGGTGGGCCGGGACGCTATCGGACGAAAAAGCGTCGACCAGGAGAATGTCGAATTGATTTGAATGCTCATGGGCCAGCGTCATGCGCGCGTCTCCCAGAACCCAGTCTATGCGCCCGCGCGCGCAGCCCCTGATGTAGCTGAAATCGGCCGGGTTGGTGGCCATGGCGATGACCTGGGGATCGATCTCGAAGAACCGCAGGCTGTCGCCCGGCCGCGTGTAAGCCGCTACCGTACCCGTTCCCATCCCGATCGCGCCCACGCTGATCGCCGGCTTGCGCGCCTCGACCGAGCCGAACACCTGACCGATTGGAGTGGGCGCCGCATAGTAGACCAGAGGATGGCAGTGTTGCTCCGGCGCCTGGGCCTGCGCCCCGTGCATGGTTGATCCATGGGCCATAAATCGCGCGCCGCCCAGTTCGGGCGCGTCAATCGTGGATACACGCAACACGCCGAAGAAACCTCGTTCGGTCTTCAGCGCGTGCGACAGAGGCGTCGTCTTCTGGCCAATGACCATCAGGAGGATGCAGAGAGTCAGGAAGGCCCAGGCGCGGTCGCGTAGAAGAAAGCCGCCGACAACCGCCGCCCCGGCCAGCAACTTTACCTCCAGGGTGGGCCCTTTGGGGCCTACGAGCAAGAGAGCCGCGCCGCAGGCCGCCAACGCCGCCAGGAAAATGACGATCTCGCCGCGGGACAGCCTTCCGTGGCCCCATGGCCGCGCGAAGCAGGCCAGAACGAGACCGAGCGGATACTCCAGGACCGTGTTGAAAATGATCGGCGCCACAAAGGCGTTGAAGCCACCGCCGATGACGCCGCCGAGCGACATGAGAAGGTAGAACTCTGTCAGCCTGGATGGCGGCGGCCGGCGCGCCACGAGGGCTTGGTGACAGATCAGGGCGGTAAAGAAGAAAGCCGCCAGGTGCAGCAGGATCTGTAGCGCGTAGACGCCGATCGGCATGCCGAGGGTGTAGAAGCAGCCGATCGCCGCGAAGCCCTGAAACATCAGGGCGCCATTCCGCGAAATGAGTGGGCGCGCCTGGAAGGCGATAATGAAAGACAGAAGATAGAGCGCGAGGGGCGCAACCCAAAGAAAGGGCGCGGAGCCGACGTCGGCGGTGATGTAGGTCGTCACGCCGAGCATGAGGCTGGACGGCAGCGCGGCCAGTGCGACCCAGATAAGCCGCTCGCTCCAGGGCGTCGGCTGCTCATCGTCCGCCGCCTTTTCATGGATAGACGGCGACCCGCTCGCGCGCCACGCGACAACAGCCACGGCGGCCATCAGAACCGCGAAGGCGCCGTAGCCGAGGGACCAGGCGAACGTCTGCGTCTCCAGGCGCAGGTTTGGTTCTATGATGACGGGGTAGGCGAGCAGCGCCAGCAGACTGCCCAGATTGCTGGCGGCGTAGAGCACGTAGGGATTCCGGGCGCCAAAGTCATTTGGGCGTGATCGCGCGTACCACGCCTGAACCAGGGGCGCGGTCGCCGAGAGGGCGGCAAAGGGCGCGCCGATCGAAAGCACGAGCACTCCCAGCAGCCAGAGGGCCGGGGGGGCCGCGCCAGGTTCACCGAAGACCTGCGATATTCTGAGCGGCAGCACGACCGCCGCGGCGATCAGCACCGCGCCATGGATGAAAGCCTGCGAGCGAAGCGACCCGACCCGCTGCAGAAGATGAGCGTAGAGGTAGCCGACGAGCAGCGCGGCCTGGAAAAAGGCTAGGCTGGTGTTCCAAACGGCCGACGAGCCGCCCAACAACGGCAGCACCAGCTTGGCCACCATCGGCTCGACCGTGAACACCAGGGCCGCGCTCGCGAAGACTGCTGCCGCAAATAGACCCGCAACGCCAGCGGGACGGTCGAGTTCGGTCGCCGCCGGATCGCGAACTGAGGCCTCCATCCTGCGGCGCCTAGCACGCCGCCATTGACCGCTGAATCCCCCTCATTGTCGCAGATGCGACGTGACGGTTGGGCGATCGGCATAATTCATTAATAATATCAATTGGATGGTCGCGGTTTGGCCGCGTAATTATCCGAAATCGCCCTAAGAGAATCGGTCTGCCGGGCCTATCGACCTGGGTTAAGCCTCCGCGCCGAGGGCCTCGCGCCAGACGATACCGTCGGCGTTGCACACCCAGCGGCCGAGGCGGCGATAGTCCTTGCCGTCGATCAACTGGCCGAAGGGCAGGAGCTCGAGGACCGAGGCCTCGACATATTGGAAATTCTTGCCCCCGCGCCGACGCGCGAAATCGAGCAGTTCGCTCTGCGACCAGGCGATGGCCGCGGCGTCGCCCTCAAAGCGTTGCTTGAGCGGTTCGAGGCGGTTGTCGGGCAGGGCGTTCAGCTTGCGCTTGGAGGGCGCGTGGCGAAGCTCGAGGCTGTAGGTCTTCACGGGGCGGGCTTTCGGGTCAGCCGGCGCTGGTTGGCGCGGACCCGGCGGCGGTACATCGTCACGGCCCGGGCCGGGGCCAGGTGGCCTTCGCCGGCGATCACACTGCGGGTGACGAGGAAGGTCGCGTCCCAAACCGCCTGGCCCTTCTCGGCCACCATCAGAAAGGCTTCCTGGCCGGCGTCGAAGTCGCCGGAGGCGGCCTTGGCCATCCTCAGGCCGATCACGTCCTGGGCTTCGAAGCTGAGGCGCAAGGAGTCGGCCGCGAGCTGGAGCCAGGGATTGCGATATTGAGACATGGACATGACCTCCCGGTCGGGTTCACTCAGCTTATGCTGCACTGCACCATAAAATTCAATGGCCCAGCGAGGCTTATTTCGCAAACCGGTCCGTCGCGCCTATATCTTCGGACCATGCGCGCGCCCGCCGTCACAGTTCCAGATTCGCTCGAGGGACGCTACGCCGCCGTGGCGGAGGAGATCGACGCGGTCGTCGAGGGCGAGCCGGATCTCACCGCCCGCATGGCCACGGTGGGGTCGATGTTGGCCCAGGCCTTCGACTATTTCTTCTGGACGGGCTTTTACGTGGTCGACCGCGCGCGCGGCGACCAGCTCGTCGTGGGACCCTATCAGGGGACGCTCGGTTGCTTGCGCATCGACTTCGGCCGGGGCGTCGTCGGGGCGGCGGCGGCGCGGCGCGAGACCTTGATCGTGCCCGATGTGGACGCCTTTCCAGGCCACATCGCCTGCGATTCGCGCTCGCGCAGCGAGGTCGTGGTTCCGGTGTTCGACGCCGGGGGCTCGCTGATTGCGGTGCTGGATGTCGATTCGACTGAGCTAGACGCCTTCTCCGAGGCCGACGCCCGCGGGCTTGAGGAGATCGTCCGCCGCGTCTTCGCGATTTGATCGCGGGCGGGATTCACAAAAGCGACAAGCAATCAGCTTAACCGGGCCCAACGAGCGGATGTCGCTCGAGAGCCTGGGGGCTTGGCAGTGGTCGAGGAACGCGCGCACGCGTCCTACCGCAGCGTCTTCATCTCGGACGTTCACCTCGGCACGCGCGGCTGCCAGGCCGAGATCCTGCTCGACTTTCTTCGCCACATGTCCTGCGAGCGCCTCTATCTCGTGGGCGACATCGTCGACGGCTGGCGCATGAAGCGCGGCTGGTACTGGCCACAGTCCCACAACGACGTCGTCCAGAAGGTTCTGCGCCACGCCCGCAAGGGGACCATCGTCACCTACATCCCCGGCAATCACGACGACCGGGTGCGCGATTTCTGCGGCGTGCATTTCGGCGGAGTGGTGGTGGCGCGCGACGCCATCCACGAAACGGCCGACGGCCGCCGGTTTCTGGTCCTGCACGGCGACGAATTCGACGCGGTGGTGCGGCTGGCGCCCTGGCTGGCCATGGCCGGGGACCTCGCCTACCGGACGGTGCTGCGCCTCAACACCTACTTCAACCGTATCCGCCGGCGGCTTGGCCTGGGCTACTGGAGCCTGTCGGCCTTCCTCAAGATTCGGGTCAAGAACGCCCTGCAGTTCATCGACAACTATGAGAACGCCGTGGCCGGCGAGGCCCGGCGCCGAGGCGTGGACGGGGTGATCTGCGGCCACATCCACAAGGCCGAGATGCGGGAGATCCAGGGCGTCTGCTATCTCAACGACGGCGATTGGGTGGAGAGCTGCACGGCCCTGGTGGAGCATTTCGACGGACGATTTGAGATTCTGCCCTGGGCGAAGCAGCGTTCCTGGTCCATGATCCAGGGTTCTCGCCGCGCCGAACACGCTTTGGCGCCAGTGACGGAACCCGCGATCGCCTGATGCGAATACTGCTGGCCACGGACGCCTGGGAACCCCAGGTCAACGGCGTCGTGCGCACGCTTGCGCGCGTCTGCCGAGAGCTGCGCGAGATGGACGACATCGTCGAGGTCATCAGCCCCGACCAGTTTCCCAACTTTCCCCTGCCGACCTATCCGGAGATCAAGCTGGCCGTCGGCGCCTTCGAAAAGGTGCAGCAGCGCTTCCGCGAATTCGAGCCTGAAGCCATCCACATCGCCACCGAAGGTCCGATCGGCCTGGCCGCCCGGCGGATCTGCCTGGAATGGAAGCTGCCATTCACCACCAGCTATCACACGCGTTTCCCGGAATATGTCTCGGCCCGCCTGCCTTTGCCGCTGGCCGCCGGCTACGCCTATATGAAGTGGTTTCACAAACCGTCAGGCCGGCTGATGGTCGCCACGCGGACCATGGCCGACGAGCTCGAGCGTCAGGGTTTTCGCAACATCTCGGTGTGGTCTCGGGGCGTGGACACCGACACCTTCCATCCGCGCCGACCGGACGAGCCGGACCTGTTCGAGGACCTTGCCCGCCCCGTCTGGCTCAATGTCGGCCGCGTGGCGGTGGAGAAGAACATCGAGGCTTTCCTGGAGCTCGATCTGCCGGGAGCCAAGGTGGTGGTCGGCGACGGTCCGCAACTGGAGGAACTCTCCGAGCGCTATCTGGACGTGCGCTTCACCGGCGCCAAGTTCGGTGATGAGCTGGCCGCCCACTACGGCTGCGCCGACGTCTTCGTGTTTCCGTCCCTGACCGACACCTTCGGCCTGGTGATGCTGGAGGCCTGGGCCTCGGGTCTTCCGGTGGCGGGCTTCATGGCCCCGGGGCCCGCGGACATCATTCCCAATTCAGGGGCCGGCGCGCTCGCGCCCGACCAGACCCACGGTCTGAGGGAAGCGTGCCTGGAGGCGTCGAAGATCGACAAGGCCAGCGCGCGCGCGGCCGCCGAACGCTATTCCTGGCGGGCCTGCGCGGAGGAATTCCGGCGATTGCTACAGCCCTATCCGGAGCCGGAGAAGAGCCGCTTCTGGCGCCGTCTGCGCCGCCTCGCGCGTCTGCGCCGCGGGCCGCGGCCCGAGCAGCCGGCGGCGCGTCAGGCGGCTTCCATGCCGAACTGGAGCTCGGCCAGGCGCGCGTAGAGGCCGCCGCGCGCCGTCAGCTCGGCGTGCGTTCCCTGTTCGACCACACGGCCGCCGTCCATGACCGCGATGCGGTCGGCCTTCAGCACCGTGGCCAGGCGGTGGGCGATGACCAGGGTGGTGCGTCCGCTCATGGCCTCGTCGAGCGCGCGTTGGACTAGGCGTTCGTTTTCCGCGTCGAGCGCGCTGGTGGCCTCGTCGAGCAGCAGGATCGGCGCATCGCGCACCAGGGCGCGGGCGACGGCCAGGCGCTGGCGCTGGCCGCCCGAAAGCGTCCGCGCCCTCTCGCCCAGGCGCGTGTCGAGGCCCTCGGGCAGGGCGGTGAGAAAGCCGTCGGCCTGGGCGGCGCGGGCCGCCGCGCGCAACCGCTCGTCGTCGGCGTCCTCGCGGCCGAAACGCAGATTGTCCAGCGCCGAGCCGGAAAACAGCGGCGTGTCCTGGGCCACCAGGGCGATGCGGGCGCGGATCTCAGCTGGATCGGCCAGGCGCAGGTCGACCCCGTCCAGGGTCACCGCCCCGGCGTCGGGGTCGTAGAAGCGCAGCAGCAGCCGGAATACGGTGCTCTTGCCGGCGCCCGAGGGGCCCACCAGCGCCACCCGCTCGCCAGGCCGCACGCTGAGGCTGAAGCCGTTGAGCGCCGGCAGGTCCGGGCGGCCGGGATAGGCGAACACCACGCTGCTGAAGTCGATCTCGCCCCGCGCCGGCTGGGGCAGGGGGACCGGCGCGGCGGGAGCGGCGATGGCCGGGGCGGTCGCCAGCAGCTGGGTGATCCGATCCATCGCCCCGGCGGCCTTCTGCACATCGCCCCAGACTTCGCTGAGCGCGCCGAGCGAGCCGGCCGCCAGGATGGCCAGCAGAGCGAACTGAATGAGCGCGCCGGCGGTCAGGCGATGGGCCAGGACATCGTTGGCGCCCAGCCAGAACACCGCCGCCACGCCGCCGAACACCAGCAGGATCACCCCGCCGGTCATGACCGTGCGTGCGCCGATCCGGGCCAGGGAGGCGCGGAAGGCGGATTCGACGGCTTCCGCGAAGCTCTCGCCGACACTGCGCTCGCGGCCGAAGGCCTGCACGGTGTCGACCGCGTCCAGGGTTTCGCCGGCGAAGGCCACGGCCTCGGCGAAGCGGTCCTGAGCCCGCGCCGACAAGCGCCGGACGCGCCGGCCGTAGAGCACCAACGGAACCAGGATCACCGGCCCGATCAGCATGGCGCAGCCGGTGAGCTTCGGCGAAATAAACAGCATCATCGCCGTTCCGCCGGCCACCGTCAGCAGGTTGCGCAGGGCCACCGACGCGGCCTGTCCGACCACGCCCTCGACGATGGTCATGTCGGTGGTCATGCGCGACAGCACCTCGCCGGACCGGACCTTGAGGAAAAATGCCTGATCGAGGATGAGCACATGCCGGTAGAGGGCGATGCGCAGGTCGGCGACGATCCGCTCGCCGAGCTTGGTGATGAAATAGAACCGGCCGGCGGTGGCGGCGGCCAGCACCACCGCCAGCGCCAGCAGCAGCAGGAAGGTCTGGTTGAGGTCTGACCTGGAGGCGGCGCCGAAGCCCCGGTCGACCACTAGGCGAAGGGCGAAGGTCAGGCCCAGGGTAGCGCTGGTGGAGAACAGCAGCGAGACGACCGCGGAGATAGCGTCGCCGAGGTGCGCCTTCAGGAACGGCCACAGGCCGGCCAGCGGTTTCAGGTCGCGGCTGCGCCCGCGCCCCTCCGTCGCGTCCGCCCGGCCGGCGCGCCGCCGGCCCCCGAGAACGCCGTCACTCACCATGATCCAAGCCGACCCTTGCCTAGCCGCGGCCTAAGCGTGTATAGCCGCCCGTCCAAAATTGGCCCGCGCGCTTGCGGGGCTCCTCGTTCAAATCCGTCCGGTCACGCCATGAAACAAGACACGCATCCCGACTATCACTTCATCACCGTGAAGATGACGGACGGCACGACCTATCAGACCCGCTCGACGTGGGGCAAGGAAGGCGCGGAGCTGCACCTCGACATCGACCCCAAGACCCACCCGGCGTGGACCGGCGGCAATCAGCACCTGATCGACCGCGGCGGCCGCGTGTCGCGCTTCACGGCGAAGTACGGCGGGTTCATAAAGAAGTAGGCGTTCTCCAGCGACGCCGCATAGGCCGGCGGCTCGCACCATGACCCAAGCCTCGCCTAACCCCAAAGAGATCAATGTGGCGGCGCGTATCGCCGCGCACTATCTCGCCCCGCGCTGGAAGGCGTTCGGCGCGTCGGTAATCTGCGCCGCTCTGTTCGCCGGCCTTTCGGGCGCCCTGCTCGGCATATTGCAGCCGGCCGTGAACGATCTGGTGGTGCGGCCCAAGCCCGGCGCGCTGCTGACCATTCCATTAATCATCGTCGCCCTGGCCCTCGCCCGCGGCGCCGCCCAGGCCGTCCAGGCCCTGCTGATCAACCGCATCGGCAACGGCATCGTCGGCGACGTGCAGCGGGAGTTGTTCGGCAAGCTGGTGCGGGCCGACCTGGCCCGGCTGCGCGCCTCGCACTCCGGCGGCCACGTCTCCTCAGTGCTCTATGACGCAGGCCTGATCCGCGAGGCGGCGACGACGGGCGTGGTCAACATCGTCCAGCAGGGGCTCACCCTCATTGCCGCTGGCGCGGTGATGGCATGGACGGACTGGCGCCTGGGCGCCTTCGTCTTGCTGGCGGCGCCGATCGCGGCCTTCTCTCTCGGCCGGTTCATGCGCCGGGCCACCAAGGCCGCGCGCGGGGCCATGGCCGCCACCTCGACCCTGGCCACAGCGATCATGGAGAGCCTCGACGGCGTTCGCGTGGTCAAGATGGAGAACCGTGAGGCCTATGAGGAGGCCCGCGTGGCCGCCGTCATCGCCGACCGCCAGCGCCACATCATCAGCGGCGACAACGCCCGCGCCCTGGCCGCGCCAGCGACGGAAGCCCTGACCTTCGTCATCGTCGCTGCGGTCCTGGCCTATGAAGGTTGGGCGAGAGGCGCCGGCCACTCCAACCCTGGCGCCTTTGCCGCCTTCTTCGCCGCCCTGCTCACCGCCGGCCAGTCCCTGCGCCAAGTCTCCAACCTGATGACCGTGATCAGCCAGGGCAAGGCCGCCGGCCGGCGGCTGTTCGCCGCCCTCGACGTGGAGCCGGAAGTGCGCGAAACGCCGGGCGCGCCGGCGCTGGAGCTGACGGAGGCCAGCCTACGCCTCGAAGGCGTTTCGTTCAGCTATGATGACGAGACGCCCGTGCTGGAGGGCGTGAACATCGAGGCCCACCGAGGGGAGATCGTCGCACTGGTCGGGCCCTCCGGGGCGGGCAAGACCACCATCCTCAACCTGATTCCGCGCTTCTACGACGTAACCGCCGGGGCTGTGACGCTGGACGGCCAGGATGTGCGACAGGTCACCCTGGCCTCGCTGCGCCGCCGTATCGCCCTGGTGACCCAAGAGCCGTTCCTGTTCGACGACACCGTCGCCGCCAACATCGCCTATGCGCGCGAGGGCGCGAGCCGCGCCGAGATCGCGGCCGCCGCCGCCGAGGCCGCGGCGCATGAGTTCATCCTCGCCCTGCCCGACGGCTATGACACTGTGGTCGGCGAGGCCGGCGCGCGCCTCTCGGGCGGCCAGCGCCAGCGCATCGCCATCGCGCGGGCGTTCCTGAAGGATGCGCCGATCCTGCTGCTCGACGAGGCGACCAGCGCGCTCGACACCGAAAGCGAGGCCCAGATCCAGGCCGCGCTCGCCCGTCTCATGTCCGGCCGCACCACCGTCCTCATCGCCCATCGACTGTCGACCGTGCGTGGCGCCGACCGAATCTATGTGCTCGATCAGGGCCGGGTGGTGGAGACCGGCGCCCACGCCGCCCTCGTCGATCGCGGCGGCCTCTACGCCCGCCTGGCACGCACCCAGGACCTGGAGCTGGCGCCCGGGACGGCGGCGTGAAGAACTTCTTCCGGTCGCCCCCCGTCCAATCGACTCTGGGTTGGCTGGTGGCCGCGTACATTGAGTTGATCATCGCCACGGTGCGCTGGCGGTTCGAGAACCGAGATCCGGTCGACGAGGCCATGAGCGGACCCGAGGGCCTGATCGCCCTCTTCTGGCACGGGCGCATCGCCCAGGGCATGGCCTGCCGCCCGCTGCTGCGCGACAAGCCGCGCCGGGTGATGATCTCGCTCTCCCCCGACGGGCGGTTCATCGCTAAGGCCGCCGAGCGGCTGAAGATTCCGCCGGTGCGCGGCTCGACCGGGCGCGAGGGCGCCGACGGCTCCAAGGGCGGGGCGAGGGCTTTCCGCGAGGCCTTGACCTTTATCCGCGCCGGCGGGGTAATGATCCTGACGCCCGATGGTCCGCGCGGTCCGCGCGAGGCATTGCCGATCGGGCCGGTGCAGATGGCCCGCGCCGCCCACTGCCCCGTGTTTATCATGAGCCTGGCGGCCACACCTGCCCTGACCCTCGGCAGTTGGGATCGGGCGCGGATCCCGCTGCCCTTCGCCCGCGGTCAGGTGGTTCTGGAAGGTCCCCTGTATCTCCCGCCGCATCCGGACGCTGAGGCAATGGACACGGCGAGAGCCGACTGGGAGGCGCGTATGCGCGCCGGTCAGGCGCGGGCCGAGGCTCTGCTGGCGGGCGCGCCGGCGTGAGTCGCCCGGCTTCCCTGGCGCTCTACGCCGCCGCCGCGCGCGCCGTTTCCCCCCTGGTCCCGGCCATCCTTCGCCATCGGGCTGGGCGCGGCAAGGAGGATCCCGCCCGGCTCTCCGAGCGCCTGGGGCATGCGAGCGTGGCGCGGCCGGACGGGCCCCTGGTCTGGCTGCACGGCGCCAGCGTCGGCGAAGGCCTGTCGCTGTTGCCCCTGGTCGAGCGTCTTCGGGATCTGAGTCCCGATCTCGCCGTGCTGGTCACCACCGGCACGCGCACCTCGGCCGAGGTGCTGGCCGGTCGCCTGCCTGCCGGGGCGATCCATCAGTACGTTCCGGTCGACACGCCGGGCGCCGCAGCGCGCTTCATCGGCCACTGGCGTCCCGACCTCGGCGTCTTCGTCGAGAGCGAGCTGTGGCCCAACCTCATCGGCGCCGCCAGGACGTCCGGCGCCAAGTTGGCGCTGGTCTCGGCCAAGATGTCGGACGCGAGCTTTCGCGGCTGGCGACGATTCCCCCGGGCCGCCGTGGCCATGCTCACCGCTTTCGATCTGATCCTGGCCCGCGACGGCGAGGCCGCCGCCCGCTTCCGCGCCCTTGGCGGGCCGGTCGACGGGGTGTGGGACGCCAAGCTGGGCGCCCAGCCCCTGCCGGCGGACGAGACGGCGTTGGCGGCGCTGACGGCGGCGCTCGTCGGCCGCGAAGTCATCCTGGCCGCCAGCACCCATCCGGGCGAGGAGGGGACGATCGTGCGCGCCTTCGCCGAAGCTGCGAAAGACCGGCCGGGCGCCGTGCTGGTCATCGTCCCCCGTCATCCGGACAGGGGCGGCGAAGTGGCGGCTCTGGTCCATGCCGAGGGGGTTTCGCTCGCCCGTCGCGCCCTGGATGAGCCCCCAGCTGGCGCGCGGGTCTATGTCGCCGACACCCTGGGCGAACTCGGCCTGTTCTTCCGGCTCGCGCGCCTGGCCGTCGTCGGCGGCAGCCTGGTCCAGGGCGTCGGCGGCCACAATCCCCTGGAGCCGGCGCGCCTCGACTGCCCTTTCGTCGCCGGTCCGAATACCGACCACTGGCCGGTTTACGAAGCTTTTCTCTCCGCCCAAGCTTCCCGCCGCTTGGAAACGGTAGGCGACCTGACGGCCGTCATGGGCGAAGCGCTCCGCGATGGTCTTTCCGGCATGGCCGCGCGGGCGGCCAGGGTCGCCCGCCGGCTCGACGCCGACAATCAGGCGCTGGCGCCGCGCCTTCTGGCCCTGATCGGCTGATGAAGCTCCGGACGCCCAGGGACTGGTACCGCCGCGACCGCCGCAAAGGCCTGGTGCGGACCCTGGCCGCGCCGGCCGCCTGGGCGTGGTCGACCGCCACGGCGCGCCGAATCGCGCGCACCGAACGGTTCGACCCCGGCGTTCCGGTGATCTGTGTCGGCAACCTCACCGTCGGCGGCGCTGGCAAGACACCCATTGTCCGTGAGCTGATAAAACGATTGCGCGCGAGCGGAGTCGCCGCCCACATTCTCACGCGCGGCCACGGCGGGCGGCTCAAGGGGCCGGCGCGGGTCGACCCGGCGGCGCACGGCGCGGCCGACGTGGGCGACGAGGCGTTGATGATGGCCGGCGAGGCGCCGGTGTGGGTGGCGCGCGACCGCGCCGAGGGCGCGCGAGCGGCCGTCGCGGCCGGCGCGCAGACAATCGTCATGGACGACGGCCATCAGAATCCGACCCTCGCCAAAACCCTGTCGCTGATTGTGGTCGACGGCGAGACGCGCGACGGCGAATGGCCGTTCGGCGACGGCCGCGTCGTCCCAGCCGGCCCCATGCGCGAGCCGTTGGCGGCGGGTCTTGAGCGTGCCGACGCGGTCGTCGTCCTGCTGCCCGCCGACCTCCCGGTGGCCGATCCCGAACTCCTGGCCCTTTTCGCCGGTAAGCTTGTGCTTATCGCGCGCCTGGCGCCGACCCAGCCGGCGCCGCCCGGCCCGCAGGTCGGTTTCGCCGGCATCGGCAAGCCGTGGAAGATGGAGCGGGCGCTGAAGGCCGCCGGCTGCGACCTGGTCGATTTCGCGCCCCTGGCCGATCATGAGGTTCCGTCGGAACGGTTCCTGACCTTTATCGCCGACCGGGCGGCGGCGCTGGGCGCCGGTCTCGTCACCAGCGAAAAGGACTGGGCCCGGCTGACGCCCGCCTGGCGCGCGCGTGTCACCCCCTGGCCGGTCGAAGCCCGCTTCGAGGATGACGTGGCGCTGGAGGCTCTTCTGGGGCGGCTCTAAGCCCCTGCCAGCTTGGCGTATTTCCAGGCCGCTTCGCCCAGCAGAGGCACACGGTCGGCCATGGCCGCGGCCTGCGGGCTGTTGGCGGTGCCGTCGCGCACCCGTCCGACGATGCCCTGCAGGATGCCGGCCAGGCGGAAAAGGTTGTAGGCGAAGTACCAGTTGAGGTCGGGCAGGCCCGAGCGGCCGGTCATGGCGCAATAGGCCTCGACATATTCCTCCATGGTCGGGATGCCCCAGGCCTTCTTGTCTTCGATGGCGGCGACCGAGCCATTGACCCACTGCATGAGCAGATTGGTGAAGTCGGCCAGGGGGTTGCCCAGCGTCGCCAGCTCCCAATCGAGCACGGCGACGACGCGCGCCTCGGTGGGATGCATGATCTCGTTGTCGAGCCGGTAGTCGGCGTGGACGATGGTCGTCTGGTCGTCCTCGGGGCAGCTCGCCGGCAGCCATTCGATCAGGCGCTCGATGGTGTCGAGATGTTCGGTCTCGCTGGCCTTGTACTGTTTGGTCCAGCGCGAGATCTGCCGCAGCATGTAGTTGCCGGGCCGGCCGAACTCGGAGAGCCCCACGGCCGCATAGTCGGTGTTGTGCAGGTCGGCGAGGGTCTGCAGCGCCGCCATGTGCAGGGCGTGACGCTCGGCAGGGGCGTAGGCCGGCAGGGTCTGGTCCCACAGGACGCGGCCCTCCACCTTGTCCATGATGTAAAACATGGTGCCGACCACGGCGTCGTCCTTGCACAGGGCGAAGGGCTTGGGCACGGGAAAGCCGGTCGGATAGAGCGCCGAGATGACGCGGAACTCGCGATCGACGGCATGGGCCGATGGCAGAAGGTGACCGGGCGGCTTGCGGCGCATGACGTATTTGCCCGCCGGGGTGGTCAGCTCATAGGTCGGATTGGACTGGCCGCCCTTGAACTGCCGCACGGTGAGCGGACCCTCAAAGCCCGTGACATGCTCCGTCATCCAGGCCGCCAGGCTGGCCTCGTCGAAACGGTGGCTCGCGGCCACCTCCTTGACGCCCGTATTGAGCGCCTCGCGCATCTGCTCCTCGGTGGGAGCGGCGTCGGCCATGGCGTCCTCGCGTTTTTGTTTATCGCCACAAACTAGCCAGCCGGCGGCGAGCTTGCCAAGCCGAAGGTGTCTGGCAGGGCTCGCCAGCCGATGTCGCGCCGGCAGAAGCCGCCCGGCAATTGGATCCGGTCGAGCGCGGCATAGGCGAGGTCGCGGGCCTGAGCGAGGCTGGGCGCGCGGGCGCAGACGTTCAGCACCCGGCCGCCCGCGGCGACCAGGGCGCCGTCGGCGCGGCGCGCGGTTCCGGCGTGAAACACCACCACGTCCGGACCGAAATCGGCCTCCGCGCCGATGATCTCGCCGCCGGCCGTGGGCGTTCCGGGATAGCCCTCGGCGGCCAGGACGACGCAGATCGCCGCCTCGTCGCGCCACTTCGGCGCCGGCAGATCGCCCAGCGCGCCGGTCGCGGCGGCGGTGAGGTAGGGCACGATGTCGCTGTCCAGGCGCAGCATCAGCGCCTGACATTCGGGATCGCCGAAGCGGACGTTGAACTCGACCAGCTTGGGCCCGTCGGCGGTGACCATCATCTCGCAGAACAGCACGCCCCGGTACGGAGCCCCCTCGGCGGCCACGCCGGCGAACGCCGGCGCGATCAGCCGCGCGCGCGCCGCCTCGACGGTCTCCGGTGTCAGGATTGGCGCCGGGGAATAGGTCCCCATGCCGCCGGTGTTGGGACCCGTCTCGCCGTCGAAGGCGCGCTTGTGGTCCTGGGCGCCGCCGAAGAGCATGACCGCCTCGCCGTCGCAGAGGGCGAACAGGGAGGCGATCTCACCCTCCAGGAACTCTTCGATGACCAGGCGCGCGCCCGCCTCGCCGAAGCGGCCGCCCAGGGCGTCGTCGATCGCCGCCTCCGCCTCGGCCAGGTCCGGCGCTATGACCACGCCCTTGCCGGCGGCCAGGCCGTCGGCCTTGATCACATAGGGCGGGCTGAACTCTCGCAGGGCGGCCTTGGCGAGCCCCGCGGCCTCGTAGACGCCGAAGCGGCCGGTAGGCAGGCCGTGACGCTCGGCGAAGGCCTTGGTGAAAGCCTTGGATGATTCCAACTGGCCGGCGGTCGCGGAGGGGCCGAAGCAGGGAATGCCGGCTTCGGCCAGGCGGTCGGCGAGGCCGGCAGCGATGGCGGTTTCGGGGCCCACGACCACCAGGTCGGCCTTGATTTCGCGGGCGAGGGCCACCTGACCGGCCACATCGGCAGCGGCCACGGCGCGGATCTCCGCGATCTGGGCCATGCCGGGGTTGCCCGGCGCGCAGATGAGGCGCGTGACCAGCGGCGAGGCGGCGATCTTCCAGGCCAGGGCGTGTTCGCGCCCGCCCGATCCGACGACGAGGATGTTCATGGGCCACCGCTTTGCGTCGCCGCGCGCCGGCGCGTCAAGCCGCGCGGGCGGCCTCAGCCTCGAGGCGGGGCATGGGGATGTAGACGGTGAAGGTTGCGCCCTTGCCTTCGGCGCTCTCGACGGTGAGGCCGCCGCGGTGGCGGTTGACGATGTGTTTGACGATGGCCAGGCCCAGGCCCGTGCCGGCGTGCTCGCCGCTCTTCTGACCCTCCACGCGATAGAACCGCTCTGTCAGCCTCGGCAGGTTGGCGCGGGCGATCCCGGGCCCCTGGTCCTGAACGCGCAGGGCGGCGTAGCGCCGGTCGGGCGCGTGATCGGGCGTCAGCAGGGAGAGGTGAACGGTCCCGATCGAGCGGGCCGCGGCGCAAGCGGCTGCGTCCAGGCCGATTTCCAGGGTGACCGACACGACGCCGCCGGCCGGGGTGTATTTGGCCGCGTTCTCGGCCAGGTTTTGGATCACCTGCAGGATCTGGTCACGATCGGCCGTCACCATGGCCTCGCCCAGCGGTGGCAGGTTCTGCTCGAGGTCGACGCCGCGCTCCTGGGCGATCGGACCCAGGGCGTCCAGCACGTCGATGACCGCCAGCGCCAGATCGACCCTGCCGGAGGGCGCGATGTGCTCGCCGAGCTCGATGCGCGACAGGCTCATCAGGTCGTCGATCAGCCGGCGCATGCGCTCGGCCTGCACCTGCATGATCGCCAGGAAGCGGTCGCGGGCCGAGGCGTCGTCGCGCGCATGTCCACGCAGGGTCTCGATGAAGCCGGACAGCGAGGCCAGCGGCGTGCGCAACTCGTGGCTGGCGTTGGCCAGGAAATCGGCGCGGGTGCGCTCGCTGCGGCGCAGTTCGGTCTCGTCGCGCAGCGAGACCAGGGCCAGGCGGAGGTCGCCGTCGCGGTCCAGCGGTTCGGCGCGCACGCGCCAGACCCGGTCCTGGACCCCGCCCGCCTGGTAGAGCGCATGGCTGGCCACATGTTCGAACAGGGCCTCGTCCACCGCCGCCAGCACTTCGGGGGCGCGTATGGCGGTGGTGAGGGGGCCTTCCGCGCGCTGGATGCGCAGAAGTTCGCGCGCGGCGGCGTTGGCGAACAGGAAGCGACGGGCGTTGAGGTCCGACCGCTCGCCGCCGGCGACCACCAGCATGGGGTCGGTCGCCCGCTCGACGATGAGTCCGAAGGGCAGGCCGCGTGCGTCCGCGCGACCGATCGCGGCGGTCGCGGCCGGAGCGGCGGTCAAGGTCGTCACCCGGCGAATCAGGACGAGGCCGCCGGCCAGGGCCGCCAGGGCGGCGCCGACGAGAAAAACGCGGCCGATCGCCCAGTCCGGATGCGTCAGTCCGACAAGAATCGCGACGCACACGCAGAGCGCGACGGCGACCCATCCCGCCCGACCTGGGCGGATGGCGATCTGGCGGCTGTCAGTCATGAATGGGCGCGGCGGGTCATCTCACGAGCGCCTCCCATAGACTGTATGCATGTGTCTGTGGCGTGACAGCATGCGATCTGTCCCCCTTTGCCTTGAATAGTCCCCAATTTCCCCCGTAAAAGCCCCTTCGATCCCAGAGTCCCCCAGCGAGCCCCGAGTCCCGTTCATGAAGCGACATCTCCTGGCCGCAGCGGTCGCATCCGCGCCGCTCCTGGCCGCCGCGGCTCCGGCTCTGGCCCAGGTCACCATATCGAACTCCACCAACACGCCGGTGCAGACGGCCACGGCCAACAACGGCGCGCCCTCTGACGTCATCGTTTCCGGCTCCATCGGCCTGACGACGGCCGGCACGGCCACGACCCCGATCAACGCCCTGACGCTCAACAGCAACAACAACGTCAACATCACCGGCTCACTCGGCTCGACCAGCCTGGACTATACCGGAGGCCTCGACATCCTCGGCGGCTACACGGGCTCGGCGGTCAATCAGGGCACGATCAACATCACCGAGTCCTACACCCCGCCCACCGATCCCAATAACGACGGCCTCTACACCGGCGCCTTCGCCCAGGGCTCCAATCGCGTTGGCCTGGAGGTCACCGGCTCGGGAGTCTTCACCGGCAACAATCAGACGGTCTCCACCGCCAACGGCAATATCACCGTCAACGGCGTCACCAACCTCGGCACCATCACGGTCAACGGCAACGACTCCTATGGCGTGCTGATCGCTGCGCCGATCGTCGGCAACTACATGTCCCTGTCGGTGATTCCGGCCACGTCAGCGACCACGTCGCCGACAGGCTCCATCGGCACCATCACGGTGGTGGGCCAGGACTCGGTCGGGTTCGAGATCGCGCCCGGGGGCGCGATCGACTGCGCCGCGAGCGGCTGCAGCAAGGGCGACGGCGTCGGGGGCGCCGGGGCCAGCGGCAATTTGCGTATCGGCGTCACCTCGGCGACCGGGCCGGGCGCCCAGGGCGTGGTGCTGAACGGCAGTGTCGGGGGCTCGGTCAACGTCGAAGGCTCGGTAACCGCCACCGGCTATCGCACCACCACGCGCCAGACCAACCCCTTCATCGCCATCATCTACAGCCAGATGGAGATGCAGCAGGGCGGCGCGGCCATGACGGTCGGCGGGAGCATCGGCGGCGGCCTGATCATCAGCGCCCCGCCGACGATCCTCAACACGACCGACAACTCCGCCGACCTCGACAACGACGGCGTCCCCGACGTGCTTCAGGGTACGGGCTCGGTGTTGTCCTATGGGTCGGCGCCGGCGATGCAGATCGGCTCGGCCACGGGGAACCCGATCACGATCGGCGCCTATACGGGCAGCAGTTACGTCAGTCAGTACAACGGCGCCAGCGTGGCGCCGAGCGGCTTCGGCCTGGTGATCCAGGGGTCGGTTCTGGGCGAGAGCCTGTTCGACCAGCTCACCTCGCCCTACCTGCTGAAGCCGGTGTCGGCCACCGCCCTGCAGATCGGCGGCCCGATCCTGATCACGCCGGAAATCTACACCTACAATTCCAACAATCAGCCCACCTCGACCACGCCGACAGCGGCGGTCTATGGGACTAGCGGCACGGTCAACATCGTCGGCGGGGTCTACAACCGCGGCACGATCGCCGCCTACGCCTACCAGGCCGACGCCACGGCGATCCATGTCGGCTACAACGCCACCGTGCCGACGATCTACAACGACGGCACGATCTACGCCTCCTCGACCCAGGTGAACTCGGCCCTGACCCCAACGCCGAACTCGGGCGGCTATCCCACCACCCCGACCCCGGTCGCGGTAAACGTGGTCGCCATCCAGATCGGCGACCCGACGACGACGCCGAACCCGGCCGGAACGGCGCCCGCCTCGGTCACCACCATCACCAACAACAGCGGCATCCTGGCCGAACTGACCGGCACGGGCGGCGTCGGCGGAACCACCAAGGCGATCGTCGACTACACCGGCAGCCTGCAGAATATAAACAACAGCGGCTCCATCGAGGCGCTGCTCAACCAGACCTCCGTCGCTAACCTGATGCCGACCAGCATAGCGCCGCTGGCCGCCACGGCCGTCGCCATCGACATGCACTACGGAACGACGGCGCAGACCATCACCCAGACCGCCGTGACGCTGCCGTCCAGCATACCGGTGACGGCCTACGTCGCGACCTCGAGCTATGCGACACTCAACACGGTCGTGACCTACCTGGGCAATATCTACAGGAACGTGGCGGAGGCCAGCCCCGGATACGATCCGATCGACTATCCGCAATACTGGCAGGAAATCGGCGCCGTCTCGCCGTCCATCACCGGCGACATCTACATGGGATCGGGCAACGACACCCTGAATATCTCCGCCGGCACGGTCTCAGCGGCCAACATCACCATGGGCGCGGGGGTCAACACGATTAACGTCGAGGGCAGCGGCGTCACGAACACGCTGGGCGACACCGGATTTGTCAATGTCACCGGCGCGATCAGCGAACAGGCGGGCGGCGCCTTCGTCATCAACGTCAACCACGGCCAGCTCAACGACCTCAATCCACAGCTCGGCCAGGCGGCCAAAAGCATCACCGTCGGCAGCACCGGCATTCTGGAGGTCACGGCCGACCCGCTCCACAGCCAGAACACCCAGTTCGTTATCAGCGGCAGCACGCCCAACAGCGCGACCATCGCCAGTGGCGGCCAGATCGGCCTCATCATGGCCAGCCTGCAGACCACGACGACACCACAGTCCTACACCATCATGTATGGCGCGCCCGGCACGATCAGCGCCCCGTCTCTCAGCCAGACGGCGCTCGGCTTCACCCCCTACCTCTATACGGCCACGGCCAGCTTCATCGCCTCGGCGCCCGCCTCGAGCGCGCCCGGAGCGGCGCCGGCCGGGGACAATGAGATCAACCTGACGGTTAACCTCAAAACCCCCGCGCAGATGGGCTTCAATGCCGCCGAGGCCGCGGCCTTCGATCCGGCCCTGGTCTCACTCCAAAAGAATTCCACCGCCACCAACCTGAACATTCAACAGGCCCTGCTGGCCCAGACCACTCAGGCGGGCCTGAAGTCGGTCTACGATCAGCTTCTGCCCAACCAAGGCCAGGGCATCTTCGAGGCCCTGGACGCGGCCGTGGAAAAGGTCTCGGCCCTGACGGCGACGCCGCCGGATAACGCCACTCACATCGGCGCCTCCAGCATGTGGCTGCAGGAGGTGAACGAACGCGTCCAGCGAACGGGTATCGACACCCTTGGGTCCGACGCCCAGGCGTTGGGCCTGGTGGGCGGCTATGAGCGCATGGGCGCGGCCGGCGGCGCGGTCGGCGTAACGCTCGCCTATTTCAACATCTCGGAAAACGACAGCGCCGCCCAGCTCGGCGCGCACGACCTGGCCTCGCTCGTGGAGGCCAGCGTCTATTACCGCCGCTCGATCGGCGCGCTGACCCTCTCGGCGCGCGCGGGCGGCGGCTACGGCTGGTTCTCCGATGAGCGCGTCTTCGCCTATGGCACGACGCTGGAACAGGCTCAGGCTAATTGGACCGGCGCCTTCGTCGACGGTCACCTGGGAGCCAGCTATGAGATCAAGCTGTTCGGCCCCTACTACGCGCGTCCGGAAGTCTCGATCGACTATCTGCGTCTGGCTCAGGGCGGCTATCAGGAACACGGACCGGATTCGGCCTTCAATCTCGCCGTCGAGGCCCAGACCGACACGCAGTTCACCGGACAGGCCATCATGACGCTGGGCCGCCAGTGGGGCCGCGCCTCCTGGCTCCGCACCGAGGTCCGCTTCGGCTACCGCGCCGTCATCGACGGAACCGTGGGCGACACGACGGCCAACTTCCTGAACGGCACGCCCTTCACCCTGGTCGGCGACCCCGACAAGGGTGGCTGGGCGACGGTGGGCTTCTCGCTCAAGACGGGCTCGGAGTTCTCCTACCTGGCCCTGGAAGGCGATGCCGACCTGCGCCGCGGCGAACAGCGCTATGACCTGCGTGTCGCCGGGCGGAGCGTGTTCTAGGTTAACTCGACGCCAATCGTCGTCGTCGCCGAAGTGGATGAAGACGACGCGGCGCTACAAGCAAGAAGCCTTGCGGGAGGCGTTATGACGTTTGCGTCGGTAGTGGCCGCAACCCGCCTCATCGATGGGTCGGGCGCCGCCAACGCGACGCGCGCATGGGCCACGCCGACGATGTCACGGCGCTCGCTGATCGCCGCGGGCTCCCTGTTGCTGCTCCCGTCGGGACTCCGGGCCGCGGGAGCGACCCCCAACATCATCGTCGACACCCAGGACGCGCCGTCCCTGGAGGCGTGGAGTCAGGAGCTTCGGCGGCGAATCGTGAGTTGGTGGCCGCTCGTCGCCGGCGCGCTGGCCTCGCCCGGCTATCGACCGCCAGACAATGTCTACATCAAGTTCCGCACCGATCTGCCCGAAGGCCTCGCGGGGCATACGGCGGGCAACATCATCGCGCTGAACGCGCCGTACATCATGGCCCATCCGACATTTTACAATTACGTCGGCCACGAGCTTGTGCATGTGGTTCAGGACTACAAGCCGCCGTTCATTCCCTGGCTGGTGGAAGGGATCGCCGACTACGTCCGCTATTATGTGCTGTTTCCGCAGGATCCCGAGAGGCGCTTCAATCCGGCGGCGGGCGATTATCGCCGGGGATATCAGCCGGCGGCCGCGCTGCTGGACTGGATCGAGCGCACGCACGGCGTCGGATCGGTGCGGCGCGCCAACGCGGCCATGCGCGCGGGTGAGGACGGCGAGGCTCAACTCGCCAAGGACGCCGGCCGACCGCTCGATGAAGTGTGGATGGACGTGGTGGCGTCGCTCACCGACGGTTCGCCGATACCTCAAGCTTGAGCGGCTCGGCGTTCTACGCTGGCGCCGCCGTCCGTCCGGGCGGCAGCAGACGGCCGGCCAAGCCGGATAGCCAGGCCCCAATCCCGGCGTTCGCCGGTGCGAGGCAAGCTTCCAGGCAGGCGAGCAGGGCCTCTGGCGGTCCGTCGTTCAAAAAGTGCCCGGCGCCCGCGACCAACTGGAAACGGATCGGCGCGGGCAGGTGGCTTTCGTCGGCCAGCCGCTGGGCGAGTTCGACCGGTGCGAAGTCGTCGTTATCGCCGTGGACGAGATGGACGGGGCAGCTCAGCGCGCTCAGGGCTTCGCGCATCAGAGGCATCTGGGCCGGCTGGCCGCTGACCTCGGTCACCGCCGTGCGCAGGTCGCGCGGGATCAGGCCCTTCAGGCGGCGCCCAGCGTCCACCAGCCAGCGGGCGGTGGGGCCGCTCTCGCCCAGATAGCTCGACAGCAGGACCAGTGAGGCGACAGCGCCGGGGCGCCGCGAGGCCATCACGGCGGCGATGGCCGCGCCATAGGATTGGCCGACGAGCAAGATTCTCTGGCCGGGCCGCGGCGTGAGCAGCGGCTCCAGGGCCGCGGCCTGAAGGCGAATGTCGCCGACGCATTCAGCGGGCTCGCTGTGGCCATAGCCCGGTCGGTCGACGACGATCATCTCGCGGTCGGCCGGCAGCAACGCCATCGCCGGCGCCCAATACTCCGCCCACGACGGCGCGCCGGTGATGACGACGATCTTCCAGGGGGCGATGCGGCGGCGGGGGGTGGTCAGGGCGGATATCCGCCAGCCGAGTCCGCCGCCGGCGGCGAAGCTCACGCGGCGCACCACGTGCTCGGGATAAATCTCGTGCGTGGGCCGATGTTCGGCCCGGCCGGCCATCGCCGACTCCAGGCACGCCCAGCCGAGGGCTAGCACACCGCGGGGCCTGGGCCTCCGCGGCCGGGCTGCTCCCGTCCGGACGATGCCGATCGACGTCATTGACCTTGCCTGTTCCCGCGCCGCCGAAGGACCGAACGCCCGAAGCTTGAGCGAGTTCAGTCCAGAGTGATGATGACCAATATGGGGGAGAGGGTTGAACGCCCGCTGAACGGCGGCGGCCCGTCGCCTTCGTCCGCGCCCTTGTGTGACTTTAGGGCCACACCTACATGCGCCTGCGACCACTCAGCTTCAGGGCCACTCATGAACATCGACCTCTATTCCGACCGCGCCAAGCAGGCGATCCAGTCGGCGCAGTCCCTCGCGCTGGCCAGGCGCCATCAGCAGTTCGCGCCCGAGCACCTGCTCAAGGTGCTGCTGGAGGAGAAGGACGGCCTCGGCCGCGCGCTGATCGAGAGCGCCGGCGGTCGCCCTGACGCGGCGGAGCAGGCGGTCGAGGCCCTGCTGGCCAAGACGCCCAAGGTCGAGGGCGGCGCGGGCGGCCTGTACATGAAGCCCGAGATGGCCAGTGTGTTCCAGGCCGCCGAGGACGGCGCCAAGGCCGCCGGCGACGCCTTCGTCACCACCGAGCGCCTGCTCATGGCCATCGCCAAGGAAGGCGGCGACGCCGCCAAGGCCCTCGCCGGCGCCGGGGTCAAGGCGTCAGCGCTGGAAGACGCGGCCAAGGCCCTGCGCAAGGGCCGCACGGCCGACAGCGCCTCGGCCGAGGAGGGCTATGACGCCCTGAAACGCTACGCCCGCGACCTCACCCAGGCGGCGCGCGACGGCCGGCTGGATCCGGTGATCGGCCGCGACGAAGAGATCCGGCGTAGCATCCAGGTCCTCGCCCGCCGCACCAAGAATAATCCGGTCCTCATCGGCGAGCCGGGGGTCGGCAAGACCGCCATCGTCGAGGGCTTGGCTCAGCGGATCGTCAATGGCGACGTGCCCGAATCCCTTAAGGATAAGCGGCTTCTGGCGCTCGACATGGGCTCGCTGATCGCCGGGGCGAAATATCGCGGCGAGTTCGAGGAGCGTCTGAAGGCGGTGTTGAATGAAGTCACCGCCGCCGAGGGCGGGGTGATCCTGTTCATCGACGAGATGCACACCCTGGTCGGCGCCGGCAAGACCGAGGGGGCCATGGACGCCTCCAACCTCCTGAAGCCTGCCCTGGCGCGCGGCGAACTGCACTGTGTGGGCGCCACTACGCTCGATGAATACCGCAAGCATGTGGAAAAGGACGCCGCGCTCGCCCGGCGCTTCCAGCCGGTGTTCGTCTCCGAGCCCAGCGTCGAAGACACGGTCTCCATCCTGCGCGGCCTGAAGGAGAAGTACGAGACGCACCACGGGGTGCGGATCGCCGATGCGGCCATCGTCGCCGCCGCCACGCTCTCCAACCGCTACATCACCGACCGCTTCCTGCCGGATAAGGCCATCGATCTCATCGACGAGGCCGCCAGCCGCGTACGCATGGCCGTGGACTCCAAGCCGGAGGAACTGGACGAGATCGACCGCCGGGTGGTCCAGCTCAAGATAGAACGCGAGGCCCTGGCCAAGGAAAACGACGCCGCCTCGCGCCAGCGTCTGGAGAAACTTCAGGAGGAGCTCGGCGACCTCGAAGGCCGCTCGGCGGAAATGACCGCCCGCTGGAAGTCGGAAAAGGACAAGATCGGCCAGGCCGCCCAGGCGCGCGAGGCCCTGGATCGGCTGCGCGCCGAACTGGCCGCCGCTCAGCGCTCGGGCGACCTGCAGCGCGCCTCCGAGATCGCCTACGGCGAGATCCCTCCGTTGGAGAAACGCCTGGCGGAGGAGGATGAGGCGGCGGACGCTGATGCCCTCACCCCCGAGGTGGTCGACGCCGAGCAGATCGCCCAGGTGGTCTCGCGCTGGACCGGCGTGCCAGTCGAAAAGATGCTGGAAGGCGAGCGCGAGAAGCTGCTCGGCATGGAGGACGCCCTGCGCAAACGGGTCGTGGGCCAGGAGGAGGCGCTGGAGGCGGTGTCCGACGCCGTCCGCCGCGCCCGCGCTGGTCTCCAGGACGCCGGTCGGCCGATCGGCTCATTCCTGTTCCTGGGGCCCACGGGCGTCGGCAAGACCGAGCTCACCAAGGCTCTGGCCGAGTTCCTGTTCGACGACGAGTCGGCGATCACGCGCCTGGACATGAGCGAATACATGGAGAAGCACTCGGTCAGCCGCATGATCGGCGCCCCGCCGGGCTATGTCGGCTATGACGAAGGCGGCGCGCTGACCGAGGCGATCCGCCGGCGACCCTATCAGGTGATCCTGTTCGATGAGGTGGAGAAGGCCCACCCCGACGTCTTCAATGTGCTGCTGCAGGTGCTGGACGACGGGCGGCTCACCGACGGCCAGGGCCGCACGGTCGATTTCCGCAACACCCTGATCATCATGACCTCGAATCTCGGCTCGGAATTCCTGGCCGCCCAGAGCGAAGACGAGGATGTCGAGGCCGTGCGGCCGCTGGTCATGGATGTGGTGCGCCGGCATTTCCGGCCCGAGTTCCTGAACCGCATCGACGAGATCATCCTCTTCAAGCGCCTCGGCCGCGAGCAGATGGACTCCATCGTCGATATCCAGCTCCAGCGGGTGGAGAAGCTTCTGGAGACGCGGCGGATGTCGATCGCGCTCGATCCGGCCGCCATCCATTGGCTGGCCGACAAGGGCTACGATCCGGTCTATGGCGCCCGGCCGCTTCGACGCGTGATCCAGAAGGACCTGATCGATCCCATCGCCCGCAAGCTGCTGGCCGGCGAATTCGTCGACGGTTCCGTGATCCAGGTCAGCGCGGGCGCCGACGGCCTGGAGATCGGCAAGGCGACGGTCAACTGACCGGGCAATAAAAAGCCCCGCGCCCAGGGGAGGGGCGCGGGGCTCTGACTGAACTAGACGTCGGCCTTAGTAGCCGTACGGATAGCCGCCGCAGTATGGGCTGGCCACGTAGCCGCCGTAGTAGGGGTTCCAGACCGTGCAGGGATAGCCGGCGCCCCAATAGGCGATGCCCGGTCCCCACCAGCCCCAGCCGTAGCCGCTGCGCCAACCGTAGCCGCCGCCGTTGCGCCACCCGCCGCCACGATAGCCGCCGTAGCCGCCGGCGAAGCGTGCGCCGCCGCCGGAGAAACGGGCCCCGCCACCGGCGAAGCGCGCGCCACCGCCAGAGAAGTGGCCACCGCCGCCGGAAGCATGGCCACCGCCGCCACCGTGAGGGGCGCCGACCGCCGGAGCGCTCGCCAGAGCCATGGCGCCGGCCGCGGCCAGGGCGACGACGCCGGTTTTCACAACATTCATCATTGGAACCTCCTATGTTCCCAAATTCATTCCACGCCGAGACAGCTCAGCTCGCCTCTCGTCGAGGGTCGACCAATAGTTAATGCGGCGTGGTTGAACCCGGCGTGAACGTAGCGTGTCAGCTTCCGTTCATGGAAGAAGGAAGCGCCGGCCATACATCCGCCGGCCGCGCCGCCCGGCTACGGCGCCCCTCGGCTATGGCCGTTGTGCCTCCCGGTTAACCACCGTCAGGCCCAGCCCATCGCCGAACGGGTCATGCCGGCCGGAGATGGGAGTGAGCCCGCTGGCCCCGCCGGGTGCGGCGCCGAGGCTGGCCATGGCCTGGACGAAGGCGTTGTGGCCGGTGGGGGAGGACGGCGGCGGATCGACCACATAGGTGCCCGTGTGGCCGTCGGTGGAGAGGGTGAAGTCGCTGGTGACATACTGGCCCA
>Ga0302317_10000032_pt1 | contig 132339 bp, 123 predicted proteins | sample III_Palsa_N3_3_FD_200450 | JGI IMG/M metagenome (GOLD analysis project Ga0302317, IMG submission 200450) | Peat permafrost microbial communities from Stordalen Mire near Abisko, Sweden - III_Palsa_N3_3 | ecosystem: Environmental > Terrestrial > Soil > Palsa > Peat permafrost | place: Sweden...
GCCGGGGCGCGCCCGCGGCTGGCATCGCCCGGGCTCACCGGGACGCCGGGGCTCAATCCACCTCCTGGTGCTGAGTCGACAGCGATCCGCGCCGGGCCGATGATCTCAGGGCCGCACCATTCATCGTCCGCATTTTATGCCCGAGCTACCTGACCTGACCGTTTATATGGAGGCGCTTGACCGACGCATCAGGGGCCGCCGCCTGGAGCGCGTACTGATCCCGTCGCCCTTTCTGCTGCGCACGGCCGTGCCCCCCATTGAGTCAGTCAACGGACGGCGCGTGACCGCCCTGCGGCGCGTTGGCAAGCGGATCGCGATTGGATTCGAGGGCGACCTGTGGCTGGTATTTCATCTCATGATCGCGGGCCGCCTGCATTGGTTCGCAACAGGCACGGCGCTGCCCAAGAGAGCGGTGCTCGCGCGTCTTGAATTCGAGAACGGCACGCTGACCCTTACGGAAGGCGGCACGAAGCGGCGCGCGTCGCTGCATCTGGTTGAAGGGGAGGCGGACCTTGCGCTGCAGGATCCCGGCGGCCTCGAGGTGCTCCAAGCGGACCTGCGGCAGTTCTCCGAGCGCCTGCGCAGTGAGAACCATACGCTGAAGCGTGCGCTGACGGATCCGCGGCTGTTCAGCGGTATCGGCAATGCCTATTCCGATGAAATCCTGCACGCGGCGAATCTGTCACCCGTCATGCTGACCAGCCGCATCGACGATGCATCGGTGGCGCGACTGTATCGGGCCGTCCGTGAGCAGATGCAGATCTGGACCGAGCGCCTGAGGAACGCCGCCGGCGACGAGTTCCCGGAGAAGGTAACGGCATTCCGGGACAATATGGCGGTGCATGGCCGATTCGGCTTTCCATGCCCGGTCTGCGGCACGCCCGTGCAGCGCATCCGCTACGCCGAAAACGAGACCAACTATTGTGCGCGGTGCCAGACCGGGGGGCGGCTGCTCGCGGACCGCGCCCTTTCACGGCTGCTGAAGAAAGACTGGCCGCGCACCGTCGACGGCTTCGATCGCGATGCCTAGGACCCACCCAACCACGCCGCAAGCGCACCTCTGGGCTCACGCCGGGCAGCCCGCTCGCGGCGGTCGCCGACGCGCCGCAGCGGTTATCATGGCGGGGAAGCCCTTGGAGTTCCTATGCTGAGCTGGTTCGAGCGGCGGGTCGATCCTTATCCGCCCACGGTCAGGCGCGCGTTTTCGCGCGAGCTGCTGCCCTTCCTGTGGCAGTGCGCAGAAGGCCTGCGCGGTTATCTGCTGGCCATGACGCTGCTCACCGGGCTGATCGGGGCATTCGAGGCGCTGCTCTTCTCCATGCTGGGACGCCTGATCGACTGGATGGGCCGCTCGACTCCCGAGCACTTCCTCGCCGTGCAGCGCACCCATCTGTGGATTCTGGGGCTGATCCTCGCCGCGAGCCCGCTCGTCATCGCGCTGCAGGCCTGGATCAAGTACCAGGCAATCACGCCCGTGTTTCCCATGCGGTTACGCTGGATCTTCCACCAGCAGATGCTCAGTCAGAGCATGAGCTTCTTCCACGACGAGTTCGCCGGGCGCATCGCGGCCAAGGTGATGCAGACCGCTCTCGCCGTGCGGGACGCCTGGATTACGGTAGCCGACATCCTGGTCTACGTGGTCGTCTACCTGATCACCGTGGCGGTGGTGGTTGCAGCCTTTGACGCCTGGCTGCTCGCGCCGTTTGTTGGCTGGGTGCTCGCCTACGGCGCAGCGCTCGCCTACTTCGTGCCGAGGCTCGGCAAGGTCGCCTCCGAGCAGGCGGACGCGCGCTCTCTCATGACGGGGCGCGTCACCGACGCCTATACGAACATCTCCACCATCAAGCTGTTTGCGCATGGCAGTCGCGAGGCCCGCTACGCGCGCGCCGCGATGCAGGAGTTCATGGTTACCGCGCGACGGCAATCGCGCTACGTCAGCAGCTTCGAGATTTTCAATCATTGCCTGAGCATGCTGCTGATCGCTGCCACCGCGGCGATCGCGATCGAGCTGTGGATTCGCGGCGCGGTGGGACTCGGGGCAGTCGCGGCCGCGACTGCGATGGCACTGCGGCTCAATGGCATCTCGCACTGGATCATGTGGGAGCTGGCCACGCTGTTTGAAAATATTGGCACCGTCCAGGACGGAATCAACACCGTGACGCGCCCAGTCGAGATCGTGGACCGTCCGCACGCGGAGCCTCTGCGTGTCAGGTATGGCGAGATCCGCTTCGAGCACGTGCGCTTCCGCTACGGCGGTGAGCGGCGCGTGATCGAGAACCTCTCACTCACCATCAGGCCGGGCGAAAAGATCGGTCTCGTCGGGCGTTCCGGGGCCGGCAAGTCGACTCTGGTCAATCTGCTGCTGCGGTTCTACGCGGTCGAGTCGGGTCGCATTCTCATCGACGGGCAGGACATTGCCCTTGCAACCCAGGAGAGCATTCGCGCCCAGATCGGCATGGTCACCCAGGATACGGCGCTCCTGCACCGTTCGGTGCGCGAGAACATCCTCTATGGCCGACCCGATGCCACCGAGGCCGAGATGCACGCCGCCGCGCGCCGTGCGCGTGCCGAGGAATTTATCGAAGGGCTGAGCGACGCCTATGGGAACCGCGGCTATGACGCGCTGGTGGGCGAGCGGGGCGTGAAGCTCTCCGGGGGCCAGCGGCAGCGCGTTGCGCTTGCACGGGTGATGCTTAAAGACGCGCCCATCCTCTTGCTCGATGAGGCAACCAGCGCACTGGACTCGGAAGTCGAGGTGGCGATCCAGGAAACGCTGTCGCTGCTGATGCGCAGCAAGACCGTGGTGGCGATCGCACATCGACTCTCGACAATCGCGGCCATGGATCGGCTGATCGTGCTTGATGCCGGCAGCATCGTTGAGCAGGGCACGCACGAAAGTCTGCTCGCCGCGCAGGGCCTGTATGCGCGCCTGTGGGCGCACCAGAGTGGCGGATTCCTGGGGGATGATGCCGACGTGCCACTCGAGAAGCAGCCGGCGCGCGCCTAAACCGGCGCCGTTGCTAGCACTCGGAAGGGCTGCCGCAGCGAGCCAGTACGCCACGCAGGTCCCTGATAGCCGGGAACACTTCGTTGTTCCAGTCACCGCCCTGGGCGTCGTGGGCACGCTGCTCGTATTCCACGATTTCCTTGTCCTCGCGGAAGATGTTCTCCGTGAACCAGGTCACGAACGGCCACACCGCGTGGATCAGGCCGGGAATCGGCGGCTTCTTGACCGACAGGTAGCCGAAGGTGTGATTGGTGCGTTGCTGCGCGTCCTGGGGCGTGTAGCCGAGCCACACATCCAGCACCGGATCCTGAGTATCCTGGATATTGCGCCCCACCCACACCCGCAGGCTCTGGTAGGGATAGTCGGTGCGGATACGCATGTGGTCGCTCAGGTCCTTTTTCTTCTCGCCGCGCTTGCGCATCAGGTCGACGATGACCTGTTCGCCCAGGGTCGACTTACCCGACGTGCGGCTGAAGCTGTATTCCACCTGCGCCCAGCGCTCGCCATGGTCGCGCCCGAGACACTGCGCGCGGATCGAGCCCATGTACCTGCGGTGCATGAACTGATGATTCATGTCGAACAGGTTCTCGTGCATGAAGGTGTAGTGGCAGGCAACCTCGCGGTACAGGCGGCGCGTCTTGTACTCGGGACGGCTGAAGGAGCCGAGTGCGGCGGGCTGACGGCTTGCCGCCAGCGCCGGATCGCCAGGGAATACGAAGATCATCCCGTCGACCTCGCACGCGGGGTAGCTGCGCACCCCGTTGGGGAGCCGCTCCTTGCCAAGATACGGCACGCTCACGCACTTGCCGCTGCAGTCGTAGGTCCAGCCGTGGTAATGGCACTTGAGGTCCTCGCCGGCCACCACACCCAGGTGCAGGGGGACCTGTCGGTGCGCACAGCGATCCTCCAGCGCCATGACACGGCCGGAGGCGCCGCGATAGAGCACGACTGGTTCGCCCGCGAAGCGCCGGCCAATGGCGCGTCCGACAGTAAGCTCCGTCGACCAGGCGAGCGGATACCAGTAGTCCGGATGGGCGTCCACGCTGCGCAGGTCAAAGGCATTGGGCGCATTTGCAGGCTGCACGGGAATCGGTCGCGTGTTGTCTTCCGGCACTTTAGTGGCTTCCTGGGGCTGTGGTAGTGGAGCGTGCGGTTACCAGCCCACCGGACCGTAAACGAATCCAAAGCCTGGGTACACCGGACCTGCCCAGGGACCCCAGGCGTCCCAGTTCCAGGCGGCGTCGGAGTACATCTGCGCGCTCATCTGCTGTTCGTCCGCGAGATGCTGCGCCAGCTGGTTGGCCTTGTACTGGTTATAGGCCTGCTGTGTACCGACATACAGGCATCCACACACGATCGGGTCGGAGTAGACGTAATGGATGGTGTCGCCATTCTGGCGCTGGACGAACTGGTTGGGGGGCAGCCGTTTCAGCATCGCCTGGCGCTCGGGAGTATTCGCCGGCTTGATGATGAAGCCCGCCGCGGACAGTTTGTCCTCGCGCGACACGATGCGGTCCTGTTGCGTCTGACAGGCGCTGACGCAGAAGGCGCCGAGCAGCAGGCTGGCCAGTGCGGCGCCCCGGGCGCGTCCAAGAAGAAGCCTATGCATAGAGATGTCCATCAGTGCTTTCAGGGATGAGCGATCAGTTACCAACCCACGATGGGCCCGTAGACGAATCCAAAGTTACTGTCCGGCAAGCCCCAGGGGCCCCAGGCGTTCCAGGACCACGCCGCGTTATAGTACGTTAACGCGGCGAGCTGTTGCTCACTGGCCAGATGTTCCGCCAGCTGATTTGAGCGGTAGCGGTCATAAGCCTGCTGCGTGCCGACGTACAGGCAGTCGCAGACCAGCGGATCCGCATAAACGTAGTGAATGGTGTTGCCATTCGCCCGGATCAGGAACTGATGCGGCGGCAGATGGGAGAGCATCGTCTGGCGTTCCGGCGTATTCGCAGGCTTCATGAGAAATCCGGCCGCGGCGAGGTTGTCCTCGTAGGCCCCGATGTTCGGTGGCGCACTCTGGCAGGCCGCCAGCGCCGTAATTACCAGTATGGTTGCCGCCAGCGCGGCGCGGGTGGACGCCTTCGAATTCATCCGGTTCCTCTGCACGGGGTGCTGATGACCGGATGATCCCATATTCCTCAGCGTGACCGGGAATCATGGCGCAGCTTGGCCTTTGCCGCCGAGGTGAGCGGCGCGCGGGCGCAGGTTTGCCGCGTGCCGCATGGCGTCTGAGCTTGCCGCTGACAGTGGCGCTTTATGGCGGCTGCAGGAAGCATAGAAAGGCAGGCTTACGTCGCGCCGAGCGGTTGGTTGCCAACACGCATGGCCTTGTCGCTCCCAATCGCGGCCTCGATGCCGCACGCGGGTCGCGAGGCGCCGCGCCGCGGTTACCGCCGCTGCGCGCCAACCCCGGCGAGCCCTCTCGTACTGACACGCCTTAAGCGATCCTAGGCGTTTCATCTCGCGGTTGGATTGCAGGTTACAGGACTCGCGCACCGACACCACTGCCCAACCCAACTATCGGCCGTGCTAGGATCTGACCAACTTCCGCGTCGGGGTCGAGAGCTCTCGTTGGACGGCCGTGCCGTTCGTCGACAACGTTGCCAACAGGCTGGCGAAGCTCAGCGACACGCCGGCCATTGATGTCGGCGTGGCCACTTTCAACCGCACTGTGGCAGCCCGGCCGCTGACCATCGGCGTCGACCTCGGTTATCGGCTCGGCAAGTAAGCCGCCGCGCTCGCGCGGGCGCTCGGGCCTCCGCGCGCGTGCCGGCAGCCACTGGTGCGCGGGCCTACTGTGTGCCGAGGATCGAGCCGCACGGTGCGTGCTGGTGCTCCGGGCAGTGGCACGTGGCGCGCAGGTAACGCTGGTGCCGCTCGCACAGCCCGTCAGTGTCGCGCACCGACCCGAACGCCGATCCCAGCGCGTTCATTCCCGGCAACAGCGACTCGAGCGCGGACGGGCTGTTTATGAAGTAGCGGCAGTCGGCGCAGCTCGCGGTAGCGCTCATTGCCCGAGACTCTCCCAGAAGTGCGCGAACACCTGCGTGGAGAGGAAGAACCCGAGGATGATATTCACCACGACTCCCGCGGTGAAGGCGTAGAAGGGCCGCGCGCCGCCGACTAACAGCTCGCGCAGGCGCGTCGTGAGCCCGATGCTCAGGAACGCAAACGTGAAGACCCATACGCGCAGCACCTGCAGCGGCGCCACCAGCGCCGGCTGCAGAACCTTCTTGTACTCAGGATAGCTGTAGCCGCGCGAGATGAACGTGACGATCGCCGACGCGATGAGGAACCCGAGCACGAACTTCGGGAAGCGACGCCAGATCTGCGAAACAGCGCTGCCCTGGAACTGGATGCCGGTCGGCTCCCAGCGCGTCGCTGCGATGACGGAGAGCAGGAACGCCCAGACGCCTATCCAGACATCACGGCCAATGACTTTCATCAGGGTGAACGCGGTCACCGCGGCATCCGCGCTTCCCGAAATTCCCGGCACCTGGCCGGCGTAGCCACCGTAGGTCTGCGCCGCCGCCAACCCCGCCGCGTCGGCAAACTCGGAGGTACCGATCCAGGCGCCCGCCACTCCCGTCGGCAGCTGTAGTGAGCGTGCCATGAGGGGCAGCAGGAAAATGGTAATGATCGCCCACAGCACCACCAGCGATATGGCGACCGACACCTGCTCCTTGCGGGCTCCCACGGCGCCACCAGCCGCGATCGCACCCGAAACGCCGCACACGGCCCCGCCGGTGCCCAGGGTTGCCGCCAGCCGCCGATCCAGTCCCAGGCGCACGGCGACAAAGTAGATGGTGCCAAAGGTGACGAGCGAGACAATCGCGGCTTGGACGATCGCCACCGGCCCGGCCCAGGCAAGCAGCGTCAGCGGCAGGCTCGCGCCGAGAAGGACGATACCGGTCTTCACGTAGAACTCGACCCGCAGAGCCGGCTGCGCCCAGCTCGGCGTGCCCACGGTGTTTGAGATCAGCAGTCCCAGCGCCAGCGCCACCAGCGGTGGCTCGAGATTGTAGTGGGCGGACTGATCCCACTGCCCGAGGAGATACAGCAGGAGCGATGCGACGTATAAGAGTACAAAGGCTCGCAGGAAGCGGGTGGGACGAAAACCCATGGCGTGCGCGCCGGCACCGAGGAGCACCGCCCACAGCCCGAAAAGAGCCACATACCGCAGCGTCTGCGACTGCAGCTGCGGGGCGACCTCGGACCAGTGACTCCATTTCTGGGGCGCCACCGCGAGCCATTTTAGGCTGCCGCCCGAGGCAACCACCGCCACCGCCAGCAGAATCAGCCCGAGCCCGATGAATATCGCCCACCCGTCCTCGCTGCGCGCAAGGCCCGACCGCCCGCCGCTGCTGCGAGTGGTATCTGCTGCGCCCTCGATGAGTTCCGCCATGACCTGTCCGTCCCGTGAGAAGGGGCGCGCTCCGGGGGCAGCGCGCAACCCGAAGAGTAACGGTGTCGCACGCAGCCTCCTCATAACTTCCGCTTGGGTCGCAATAATGAAACCGCATCAGGCGTTCACTGAGGCTGCGGGCAGCCGCCTGCTTACACCAGCGCCGCCGATACAGGACAATGCGCGCTGCGGGGGCGGGTCGCCCTGAAGCGGGATCCGAAAACATGAGTCACGTCCTGGTCACCGGCGCATCCGGGGGCATCGGCGCAGCGATCAGCCGGGAGCTTGCGCGGCGCGGGTGCAGCGTCATGCTGCATTGCCAATCAGACCGCGCCGCAGCGCAGGCCGCGCTAGCGAGCCTCGAGGGTGCGGGACACCGGATTGTGCAGGCGGATCTCAGCGATACGACGGCCATCGAGAGACTGTGGCGTGAGGCCAGCGTCGCGGCTCCCATCGATGCGCTCATCAACAATGCCGGCGTCTTCCCGGATCACCCACCACTCACCACCAGCTACCCGGACTGGACACAGGCCTGGCGGCGCACGCTTGCCGTCAACCTCGAAGGTCCGGCACATTTGTCTTACTGCGCCGCCCGCGCCATGAGCGAACGCGGCCAGGGCCGGATCGTGAGCGTGTCATCCCGCGCCGCCTTTCGCGGCGAGCTAACCGCTCCGGCCTATGCCGCGAGCAAGGCGGGCCTGAACGCATTCAGCCAGTCCTTGGCCAAGGCGATAGCGGCCCGCGGAGTCTACGTGTACGTGGTCGCGCCGGGCTGGGTGTCGACCGGGCGCGTCGCGCAGGCGGTCGCCAGCCCAGCGGTGCTTGCCGACCAGCCGCTGGGCCGGGTCGCGACTCCGGAAGAGGTCGCCCAGGTCGTCGCCTTCTGCGCCCTCGATGCCCCCGCCAGCATGACCGGTGCGGTGCTGGACGTGAACGGCGCCTCGTACCTGCGCACCTGAAGCGCCGCGGCGGTCATCCCGGCCCCTGCTGCGCGGCAAACACCCGGCGCACGGAGTCCATGGTGTCCGCCTCCTGCACCGACTTGTCCGGCCGGTAGCCCTTCACGCGTGCCAGTCGCAGCGCGACCCCGCCCGGGTAGCGCGTGCTCGACTGCAGGTCGCTGAAGGCGATCTCCACGACCAGTTCGGGACGGACATAGACAGTTGCGGGGTCGCGCCGCACCTCGCGCGCCAGGAGCTCCCGCGTCTGCCATTCGAGAGTCTCGTCGGTGAGACCCTTGAAGGTCTTGCCCAGCATGACGTACGTGCCGCTGTCGGGTTCACGCGCACCCAAGTGCAGATTCGACAGCTTACCAATGCGGCGGCCGTGCCCCCATTCTGCTGCCAGCACCACCAGGTCGAGCGTGTGGGAGCGCTTGATCTTCAGCCAGCTCGCCCCGCGGTTGCCCGCCTCATAGGGCGCGCCGAGTGCCTTAGCCATGACGCCCTCGTGGCCCGCGGCCAGGGCCTCTTCGTAGAACCGCTGCGCGGATGCCACGGAGGAACTCACCAGTCGCGGCACCCGTGCAGACTGCGGCACTACCTGGACCAGAGCGTCGCAGCGTTCCTGCGTGGGCCGGTCGGCGAGCGTATGTTCCCCGAGGCGCAGGCAGTCAAAGAAGTAAGCCCGCAGCGGAATCGAGGCGCGCAGTTCCTGCACGCCAAGCTTGCGCCCGAAGCGGCGCATGGTGACCTGAAACGGGCAGGGGCGACCCGCGGTGTCGAAGGCGATCGCCTCGCCGTCCAGGATCAGCTGTGCGGCCGGTAACTCGAGCACGCTCTCCACGATCTCGGGGACCGCGGCCGTGACCTCGTTGAGCGCGCGCGTGTAGATGCGTACCTGTGTGCCATCCCGGTGCACCTGGATGCGCGCGCCGTCCATCTTCCACTCAAACGCAGCCTCGCCGCCGAGCTGCTGCAGCGCCGAGCCGACATCGTCCGCGGTCTGCGCGAGCATCGGAGCAACGGGTGCGAACAGCTCAAGCTGAAAGCGCTCAAGGGCCGCGCCTCCCTCTATGAGTGCCACCGATGCCACGGCTCCCAGGTCGCTCGCGTACATCGCCGCACGCCGCACGGCCACAGCGGCTAAGCTGCCGGCGGCGGCGACCGCATCGAGCATGATGCCCTCGAGCGCCCCCTGGCGCAGCTCGCCGGCGAGGAGGTGCAGGAGAAACTCCTGCTCGGGCGCTGTGGCACGGGCGAATAGACTGCTCAGAGCTTCCGCGCGGCGGCCCGCAGAACCCGGCCCGCGCAGGCCGGTGAGGTGTGTGAGGGTCGCATCCACGTCCGCGACTGCGAGGGTGTCCCGCGTGGCGGCAGCTTGCGCGGCCGCTGCGCGCAGCGTGGTGTAGCCGACCCCGATGCGGCCCTGAGGGGTTTCGCCGGACAGATAATGCGTGGCGATGCCGATTTCCGCCGGTTCGAGCGCGCGCAGCAGTGCGGCGAGCTCGTGCACCTTCGCGGTCCGCGAGCGGGTCTGGCGGATGCGACCGGAAGCGGCAACCAGCGCGCTAAGGAGTGTCACCGGGCCTATTGTAGGGGGTCGGCGTAAATTCCGGGCCGCGCGCCCTTCAGTGCAGCGTCACACGCAGGGCGAGCAGGTTCTGGGGCGCGACGTGGATGATGCCGCCGCGCGGACTGTCGATGTCGGCAATCAGGAAGAAGGCGACCGCCAGAACCAGCGGCAGCACACTCAGGAGCACCACGCGCGAACGCAGGTGGCGCGCGGTATAGCCGAGCATGAGGTTGCACATCACGGCGATCAGCACCATCAGCCACCAGGCAGCCTTCGGGATCCTGTTCCACCACGCCGCCTGGGTATATCCCTGCGAGTTGAGCACGTCGTTCATGCCCGCGACGACCAGCGCCATGACGGGTGTGGGGTTCGCCGTCGCCGACGCGCGCACGCCCGCCCACAGCTGATTCTGTAGCTCGCCGGTGCGCGCATCGATCGGCGGCAGCTGCGAGCGCTCATGGGCGCTGTAGAAGAGGATGCGCTGGTCGAGGTAGTCGCGCAGCAGCTGCTGCGCCCGCGCTGCCTCGGCGGCCGGCAGAAACTGCGCGCGCAGGTATTCGGTGCCGAGCGCGTTGGCCTCCGCCTCCTCGTAGTTCTTGCGCTGGTCGTAGCGGCTGATCGCCATGGAGAAACTAAAGCCAATGATGAGCCCGAGCAGTGTCAGCGACGCTGCGAGCACCACTCCCAGATCCTCATGCGCTTCCTCGCCGCGCGGGGCGAAGCGGCCGAGGAAGCGGGCGCCGCACCACGCGCATAGCCACAGCGCCACGAGCGACACGGCGAAGATGGTCTGGGGCGAGTCGGCGAGGCCGGCCATCGGCACAGGCGTCGCTTCAGGAAACCGGCGGTGCGCCGCCCTCGGCCCGCCGGCGCGCGACGAAAGCGCTGAGTGCCTCAAGGACCGCAGGATCGATCGGCGGGGGCTGGAAAGCGGCCAGAGTGTCGCGCCACAGCGTGCCGGCGCGTTGCGTGGCGGTGCGTGCTCCGCCGTCGTGCCAGGCACCGTAGTTGCGCCAGTCCGAGATCAGCGGCGCGTAGAAGGCATCGCGGTAGCGCTGCATGGTGTGCGCGGCCGCGAAGAAGTGGCCGCCGGGTCCCACCTCGGCGATCGCCTGGATACCCATCTCCTCGGTCGAGGTCGGCACCGGCTGGAACAGCTCGGCGAACATCTGCAGCATTTCGACGTCGATGATGAACTTCTCGACCGAGGCGGTCAGGCCGCCTTCCAGCCAGCCGGCAGCGTGCAGAATGAAGTGGCAGCCACCGAGGAGTGCTCCCCACAGGCTCATCTGTGACTCGTAGGCGGCCTGCACGTCCGGTGCATTGGAGGCGGTCGCGCTCGAGCAGCGCCAGGGCACCTTGATGTGGCGTGCCAGCTGCCCGGCGCCGAAGGCCGCCTTGGTGTACTCGGGCGTGCCGAACGCGGGGGAGCCCGATTTCATGTCCACGTTGGAAGTGAAACTGCCGTACATCACCGGCGTCCCGGGGCGGGTGATCTGCGCCAGCGTGATTCCGAACAGCGCTTCCGCGTGCGCGAGCGTCAGGGCGCCGGCGATGGTGATCGGCGCCATGGCACCCGCCAGCGTAAAGGGCGTGATGATGACCAGCTGCCCGTGGCGCGCGAACTCCATGATGCCGTCGGTCATCGGCAGGTCGAGCTGCAGGGGCGAGTTGGTGTTGCAGATGGTGTAACAGCGCGGCTCGCTGATGAAGGTCGCCTCGTCGACTCCACAGGCGATGCGCAGCATCGCGAAGCTGTCGGCCAGCTGCGCATCACCGCGGCAGTAGAAGTAGGGCACCTTGTCCCCGAGCGTCAGCTGCGTGAACGTCGTGTCGAGGTGCCGCTCGGCGACCGTGACGTCCTGCGGCTCGACCATCTGTCCGAGCACGTGGATGACGTCGAACGCTTGCGACAGGCGCACCCAATCCCGGTAGTCCGCGAGCGTGCCGGAATGCTTGCCGTGCTCCTGGTCACTGACGCTGGGAGGGCCTGCCACCGGTGCGAATACCACGTGCCGGCCGCCGACCCGACAGGAGCGCGCCGGGTTGCGCGCGATGAGGCTCGCTTCCGCCGGCACCGTGGCGAGCGCCTGCGCCACCATGCCCCGATCCATGCGCACCATGTGCGTCGCTTCGTCGACGTCCGCGCCGGCGGCGGCGAGCGCCGCGCGCCCGCGCGGCGAAAGGATGCGCATGCCCTGGCGCTCGAGTATGCCGAGCGCTTCCACATGGATACTTTCTACCTGATCTTCGGAAAATATCCGCACCGGCTCAAATGGATTGATGAGGTTGCGGTAGCGCGCGGAGCGCTCAGCCGCCGTGACCGTGCCGCCCCGCGGCGCCGCTTCGCGCCGGCGCGGCCGGGTTCGGGAAGTAGTCTCTGGGTTGGTCATGCAATCAAGTATGCCACCGCCTTCCGGTGGCGGTTGGCCCTCCGCCGCTCCTTGCAGCTACTATCGAATTTCCGCATAGCGCCGCTCACCCAGGAATAACTCCATGCCCGCCGTCGCCAGCACCGAGCAGATCCGCAGTCACTTTCCGGCACTCGCGCGCCGCCACAATGGACTGCCGGTGGCGTACTTCGACGGGCCGGGCGGAACGCAGGTGCCGCACAGCGTCGCCGCGGCGGTCACGGAGTACCTGCTACACCACAATGCCAACACCCACTGGGCATACCCGAGCAGCCATGAGACGGACGCGGCGCTGCTCGCAGCCCGCGGCGCGCTGGCGGACTGGATCGGCGCGGCATCGGAGGAGATCGTGTTCGGCGCCAACATGACGACGCTCACCTTCCATCTGGGGCGCGCGCTCGGGCGCCAATGGCGGCGGGGCGACGTCATCGTGGTCACCGAGCTCGACCACCACGCCAACTCCGACACCTGGCGGCGCCTGGCCCGCGAATGCGAACTCGAGGTGCGCGTCATCCGCATGCGGCCCGAGGACGGACGCCTCGACGAGGCGGATGTCGCCGCCAAGCTGACCGCCGGCGTGAAGCTGCTGGCCGTTGGCGCAGCCTCCAATGCCCTGGGCACCGTCAACGACATCGCCGCGCTCGTGGCACGGGCGCATGCCGTCGGCGCGCTCGTGTTCGTCGACGGGGTGCACTACGCCGCGCACCAGCTGCCGGATGTGCGCGCCTGGAACTGCGACTTCTTCGTCTGCTCGGCCTATAAGTTCTACGGTCCACATGTCGGCGTACTGTGGGGCAGGCGTGCCCTGCTCGAGCAACTCGATGCACCGCGACTGGTGCCTGCTACCGCGACCGCTCCCGATCGCTTGGAGACCGGCACGCTCAATCACGAGGGCATCATGGGCGCTGCTGCCGCGGTGGATTTCATGGCCTCGCTATGCGCGGAAGGCGGCCCGCGGCGTGCACGGCTGGCGCGCGCGTGCGACGCCTTGCACGAGCGCGGTGATGAACTCATCGCCCGCCTCTGGCACGGACTTGCGGCGATCCGCGGTGCAAAACTCTACGGGCCGGCCCCCGGCAGCGCGCGCACCGCGACGCTGTCGTTCAGCCTTGCGCAGCGCTCCCCCGAGCAGGTCGCGGTGGCGCTCGCTGCGCGCGCCGTGTTTGTCTCGCACGGGGACTTTTACGCGACGACGGTGGCGCGGATCTATGGGCGTGAGCAGGAAGGCTTCGTGCGCGCCGGATGCGCCGCCTACACGACCGAGGCGGAGGTCGAGCGACTGCTCGAGGGCGTGCGCGAACTCGCCGCCTGAAGGCGCTCATGTGGGGAGCGCGCCTTAGCGGCGCAGCTCTACGTGCTGCACCAGCATGACCTCGCAGGCCCCGGGGCCTGAGTCCAGGCGCGTCAGCGAGGTGCGAATCCAGGCGCCATCGTCACGCTTGCCGTCGACCAGGGTGCCGGTCAGGCGCACCACGTCCCCGACCCGCAACGCCTGCAGCTGCGCACGGATGCGGGCGTCTGCGGGAATCACGTGGGTGTTGGCGCTGTGGCTGATGACGCTCTCGCGCGCAATCGGCAGCGGTCCGCGCGGCCGCCAGCTGTAGAAGCGCACCGACTGCGAGATATCGAAGTCCGCCAGGATGCGATTGTCCGACATCGCCCCCCAGCCGAGCGCCAGGTCCTCGGGGATGAGGTCAGCGAGGGCGTCGAAGCGATAGTTCTCACTCGAGAGGATACGCGCGGTGATGTCGTAATCCGCCTGCGGCATCAGGAGCCAGCGCCCGAGTTGCACGGGAGTGGCATCGTGCGCCTGGGTCTGCAGGGGCTCATCGGGTGCGAGCACGCCATCGGGCTGGCTTGCCGGCCGATGCTCGAAGCGCTGCCAGCCGCTGTACAAGGCGCAGCCGGCCAGCGCGATCCACAGAGCGCTCCATAGACGCATGGCATGGATCTTCCGGGGCGGCAGCTCGCGCCGCCGTGACCGCGGTCAAGTTCGATGCCGGCGCCGCCTCAATCCGGGACGCAGCGCGCACATCGGCCCCGGACGCAGGTGCACGGCCGGGGCCTCGGCGTCGTTCTTTTTTAGTGGTGATTCGCCGCCATGGCGGCCGCCTTCAGTTCCACATTGACCTGGTCGAGCAGGTCCTTCGCCTTGGCCGCATGGCCCTGCATGTCCCACTCATTGGCGGACTGAGCGGCCGAGATTTTCCCATAGGCCTCGGTGACCAGCCGCTGAGCGGCGGCGAGATTCGGATGGCGGCTGGGGTCGATGTTGTCGACCGGCGGAGCAGCCGTGGCAGCCGAGACAATGAGAGTGAGTGTAGCGGCACCAAGAAGCAGTTTTCCGATCATGTGACCCTCCTGTGAACGCGTGGCAGTGTGTGGACCGCCCGGGGCGGCCGGCTGACAGTCTGGTTACCACTTCGGCGCTATGCAAGTCGGGTGCGGTGGCAGCGCACGCGGGCGCTGCGTGCGTAGTATTGTTGCGACAGTTCAGACGGTGCAGGGAGGCAGCAGGCAATGCGGGTAGATCGCAGCAGGTCGTGGCTCGTCATCGCGGGGCTCCTCGCCGCTGGCGCCGCGGCATCACCCAGGGCACCTGTGGTGGGGGATGCCTGCACGCTGCTCACGCCACAGCAAGTGAGCGGCATACTCGGCATCCCGGTGGGTGAGGGCGAGCACATCCTGCCCGATTCCCTCACCTCCTGTGGCTGGATGGGACCGGGTGGCGCGAGCATCGGTTCGAAGAAGATAGTCCTCAGCCTCATGACAGCCCGCTCTTTCCAGACCGGCAAGACACCGGTGAAGGGCGTCACCGAGAGCCTGGCACCCGGTATCGGTGATGAGGCGTATTTCATCAGCATGCCGCCCTTCGGCACGGCGCTGAGCGTCAAGAAAGGCGCGACCTATTTCCAGTTGCGCATTGCCGGCTTCCCCAGCGGTCAGGTCAGGAGCCTCGAGCGGGAGCTGGCGCTGCACCTGCTTGAGCGGGTCTAAAGGAGCGCCCGGCGCCAGGTGCGGCGGCGGCCTGCGGGCCGTGGTACCTTCTACGTCATCAGACCGTAATCTTGAGGAGTCTCTGAAGGATGCCCAGCAGAGTTCCCGATGGACAGCAGCGCGGCTGGATCATTCCGATTGGCGGCGCCGAGAATAAGGAAAATGACCGCCGCATCCTCGAGCGGTTCGTACGTGTCTCCGGCGGGTCCGAGGCCGACATCGTCGTGATCCCGACCGCCAGCCGGATGCACGAGACCGGCCAGCGCTACGAGCAGGTATTCCGGGACATAGGCGCCGCACGGGTCACGGTCATGGACTTCGACACGCGCCGCGACTGCCAGGAGGCCGGGCGCCTGCAGCGCATCGGCGCGGCCACCGGCATCTTCTTCACCGGTGGCAATCAGCTGCGCCTCACGACGCTTCTCGGCGGTACCCCGGTCGCCAAGGTGATCCGGGCCCGCAACGCCGCGGGCGTCACGGTAGGAGGCACCAGTGCCGGCGCGAGCATCCTCAGTGAGCACATGATCGCCGCGGGTGATGAAGGCTCGGCGATGATCGCCGGCAGCGTGCGTCTCGCCCCTGGCCTCGGTCTCACCAACCGCTTCATCATCGACCAGCATTTCCGGCAGCGCGATCGCCTCGGACGCCTGCTCACCGCGCTGGCCTACAATCCGTTCGCGATTGGCATCGGGCTGGACGAGGACACCGCTGCCTTCATCGGTCCGGATGAGACCCTCGAGGTCGAGGGCAGTGGCGGGGTCACGGTCGTGGATGGCTCCGACGTCACCTATTCCTCCATCGACAAGGTGCAGGACGGGCAGGCGGTGTGCATGCTCGGCATGCGGGTGCACCTGCTGGTTGCCGGTGCCACCTACAACCTCAACACGCACCTGGCCTCCCCCGGTGCGCTCGTGACTTCGAAGGAGTAGCGACCGCCGGCATACTCTGGCGCGTCAAGTTGCCCGAACAACTATTAGATGAGCAACGCCCATGCGCATTCTTGATCGTTCCGTTTACGTCGGTCCCTCCCTGTACGCGCGCTTCCCGGTCATACGCCTGGAATTGGATCTCGGGGCGCTCGAGGCATGGCCGACGGGGCGCCTCGGCAGCCAGTTCGTCGATGCGCTTGCGGCCGCCCTCCCCGGGCTCGCCGAGCACGGCTGCTCCTACCGCGAGCCCGGCGGGTTTTTGCGGCGCATGCGCGAGGGCGATGGCACCTGGCTCGGTCACGTGCTGGAACACGTCGCCATCGAACTGCAGAACATCGCCGGCGAGGAGGTCACGTTCGGCAAGACGCGCAGCGCGGGACCAGTCGGGGTCTATACGGTTGTCTACGAGTACGCGCAGCGCGACGAGGGGATCGCCGCCGGGGAACTCGGGCTGCGGCTACTGTGCTCGCTCCTGCCGCCGGCGCTGCAGCCTGCGGACACGGTGCCTGAGGGGTGGAGCTGGCCAGAGGCCCGTGATCAGTTCATCCGCTTCGCGCAGCGACGGGCGCTCGGGCCATCAACGGCCTCGCTGGTGCGGGCGGCCGAGCAGCGTGACATCCCCTGGCTGCGACTGAATGACCAGTCCCTGGTTCAGCTCGGCCACGGCAAGTACCAGCAGCGCATCCAGGCCACCGTCACCGGCCGCACACCGCACATTTCGGTCGAGCTCGCCAGTGATAAGGAGGAGACCAACAAGATCCTCGCCGGGCTCGGGCTCCCCGTGCCGCAGCAGGAGTTGGTGCAGAGCGAAACCCAGGCGGTGCGCGCGGCGCGCCGCATCGGTTTCCCGGTGGTTACCAAGCCCTACAACGGCAACCACGGGCGCGGCATCTCGATCCGCCTGGTCACGGATGCGGAGGTCATGCATGGCTTCCATGTGGCGCGCGAACACTCGCGCTCGGTGATCGTAGAAACCTTCCTCGAGGGCGACGATCACCGTCTCCTGGTCGTCAACGGCGAGCTGGTGGCCGCAACGCGGCGCACCCCGGGGCACGTCATCGGCGACGGCGAGCACACCATCGAGCAGCTGATCGAGAGCGTCAACCAGGATCCGCGCCGCGGCGTCGGGCACGAGAAGGTGCTGACGCGGCTGGAGCTGGACGCGCAGGCGCTGAAGATGCTCGAGCGCGCCCAGCTGACCGCGCAGAGCGTGCCATCCAAGGGCGAGGTGGTGTACCTGCGCTCCACCGCCAACCTCTCAACCGGCGGCACCGCTACGGACGTCACGGACGTCATCCATCCGGACAACCGCGAGATGGCCGAGCGTGCCGTACGCGCCATCGGTCTGGACGTGGGTGGCGTCGACTTCCTGTCGAAGAACATCACCGAGAGCTACCGCACCATCGGTGGCGGCATCTGCGAGGTGAATGCGGCGCCCGGCTTCCGCATGCACGTCGCGCCGAGTGAAGGCACCGCGCGCGACGTCGCCGCCCCGGTCATCGACATGCTGTTCCCGCCCGGAGCGCCTGCGCGCGTGCCGATCGCCGCCGTCACCGGCACCAACGGCAAGACCACGACCGCGCGCATGCTCGCGCACATCACCAAGATGGCGGGGTTTACCCCGGGGCTTACCACCACCGACGGAGTTTACATCGACGGGCAGCGCACCGTGCAGGGCGACATGACCGGCCCGGTTTCCGCGCGCATGGTACTCGCCGACCCGCAGATCGATCTGGCCGTGCTCGAGACAGCACGTGGCGGGCTGCTGCGCGCCGGCATGGGAGTAAAGGAGGTCAATGTCGGGGCGGTGCTCAACGTGCAGCCCGACCACCTCGGGCTCAAGGGCATCGACACGCTGGAACAGCTCGCCGAGGTCAAGCGCATCGTGATCGAGGTGGCCACCGACTGCGCGGTGTTGAACGCCGATGATCCCCTGGTCGTGAAGATGTCCGGGTACACCGAGGCGAAGAACATCTGCTACGTCACGATGAATCCGCAACACTCGCTGGTCCGGGAGCATATTCGCGCCGGCGGCCGCGCCTGCGCCCTGGAAGGCGGCGTCAACGGGCAGATGATTGCGCTCTACGACAAGAGCAGCCACATCCCGCTCCTGTGGACGCACCTGATTCCGGCGACCCTCGAAGGACGTGCCACCCACAACGTGCAGAACGCCATGTTCGCCGCCGCCATGGCGTTCTCGCTCGGCATTAAGCTGGACGCCATCCGCCAGGGACTGCGCACCTTCGATGCGACTTTCTTCCAGGCGCCCGGGCGCATGAACATCTTCAACGAGCACCCCTTCAAGGTGCTGTTCGATTATGGCCACAATGCCCATGCGGTGGCGGCCCTTGCAGACCTGGCGCAGCGTCTGGACGTGACCGGGCGGCGCATCGTGGTGCTGGCGGGCCCGGGTGACCGCCGCGACGCGGATCTTGTGGCGATCGCCAACGCCGTCGCCGGCCGCTTCGACCATTACATCTGCCGCCGCGACGACAACCTGCGCGATCGCAGCCCCGATGAGGTGCCGCGCATCCAGGCAGCAGCGCTCAAGGCTGCGGGTGTGACGCCGCAGGCGATTTCGGTCATCCCCGATGAGCAGGAGGCCATCAACGCCGCTCTCAATATGGGCCAGCCGGGTGACCTGCTGCTGATATTCGCAGACGCCCTGGTGCGCTCCTGGAAGCAGGTCACCAAGTTCCGCCCCGCCGGCACGAGCGCGGCCAGCGCACCGGCGCCGGCGTTTGCGACCGACGCCGGTTTCGGTACCGCGCCGGCGAAGAGCGGCGAACCGCCGGCGGCGGTCTTCAGCCTCGAGGGACTGATCCGCGATGAGCGCGGCGTGCGCTACGCACCGGAGGCCGAAGACTGAACACCGAGACCGGACTCCCGTTCGACGCCTCGCGGCGTCTGACGGGTGCCAATCTTTTTTTTCCCACCCCCGGGGCGCAGCTTGAGACCTGCGGTATCGAGGTCGACGAGCTGCTGCTGGCCGGCTGGCGCGCGCGCGTCGAGCGCGCACGTGCACACCTTGGCTGGCACGCGGCGCCGCTGATAGCACGACCGCATGCCAGCGGCGTGTCGCTCGCGCTTGCCGCCCCGGTAGACCAGCTGTTCACGGCCACGGAGGTCAACGAGTGGGCGCTGTGCGCAACCGTCGCCGCGGGCGACCCGCAGCTCGGCGGGCGCTTCGAGGCGGCGCTGCTAGCGGAGCTTCTGGTGGACGCGCCCGACCCCGGGCAGGTGCTTGCGCCGGTGCTGGAGGAGCGCGCCGCCCTTGCGCGCTTAGTGACGCTCGCAGCGCGCGAGGCGCGGCCGCGGCTGATGGCCCTGATCGGCGCCGCCGGGGAGCGCGGTCTGCCCTACGTGCTGGACGAGGCTGCCCTGACCCTCGGGGCGGGCCAGGGTTCGAGGGACTTTCCGCTGGCAACGCTCCCCGCGCCGGCCGCGTTGCCGTGGAGCGAACTGCACGACATCCCCACGGCGATCGTCACGGGCTCGAACGGCAAGACGACGACGGTGCGCCTGCTGGCCGCCTGTGCGCGCGCACACGGCTGGCCGAGCGCATTCTGCTGCACCGATGGCGTGTTCTTCGAAGGCAGCGTCAAAGTCAGCGGCGACTACTCCGGGCCCGAGGGCGCACGGCGCGTGCTGCGCGAGCGCGGCGCGGCGGCGGCGGTGATCGAAACGGCACGTGGCGGGATCCTGCGCCGCGGACTGGCGCTCAGCGCCGCCCGCGTCGCCGTCGTCACCAACGTCAGCGCCGACCACTTCGGGGAGTACGGCATCGATGACCTCGCCGGCCTCGCCGACGTCAAGCTCGCGATCGCTGGCGTGCTGCCCCCGGATGGCTTGCTGGTACTGAACGCCGACGACGCACAGCTCAGCGCCAAGGCGCCGCTGCTGGCGCGGCGCTTCGGGCGCGCGCCGGCTCTGGGTTGGTTCGCGCTCGATGCCGATGATGCGGCGCTGCGCGCGCATCGGGTGCAGGGCGGGACCACCTGCGGGGTACGCAGCGGGCACCTGTGCCTGCACCGCGCCGGGCGCGAGCACGACCTCGGCGCGGTGGCGGCCATGCCTCTCACCGTCGAGGGCAGCGCCGGTTACAACATCCAGAATCTCGCCGCCGCGGCTCTCGCCGCCGCGGCGCTCAATATCCCGCCGACCGTCATTGCCGCCGTGTTCGCGCGCTTCGGCGCTGCGGCCGCCGACAACCTGGGTCGCATGATGCGCTTCGACCGTGCGGGCGTGCGCATCCTCATCGACTACGCCCACAACCCGGAAGGCATGCGCGGCCTGCTGCGGGTCGCCGCGCACCTGCGCACGCCGGGAGGGCGCGTCGCGACCATCATGGGGCAGGCCGGCAACCGCCAGGACAGCGATATCGAGGCGCTGGCGCGGGTGACTGCCGAGTTCCATCCGGACCTGGTCGTCATCAAGGAGGATGAGGCGTTCCTGCGCGGGCGTGCCCCGGGGGAGATCCCGCGCCTCATTCACGCCGCGCTGCTGCGGGAAGGCTTGCCGGAGGCCTCACTCCCGGTGCGCATGAGCGAGATGGAGGCGGTGCATTACGCGTTGCAATGGGCGCGCCCCGGTGACGTGCTCGCGCTGCCGGTGCATTCGCCGGCCGCGCGCGCCGCGGTGCTTGAGCTGCTGTCCGGCTGACACGCGTCGCCCGCGCAAGGACCTAAAGGTGTTGGCGACTGCGCAGCCAGTCGGGCTCGGGCAGCTGCACGAAGACCTCACGCAGTGCCTCGCTCCAGCGCTTGCGAATGCTGGCAAAGTAGGCATTGTCGTCATCGATGCTGACATGACGGGCGACCTCGTACTGATCGCGCTTCAGGAGCACCAGGTCCAGTGGCAGCCCCACCGAGAGGTTGGAGCGGATAGTGGAGTCCATCGACACCAGCGCCGCCTTGGCGGCCTCGTTGAGGCTGCTGCTGCGGCGCACGACGCGGTCGATGATCGGCTTGCCGTACTTCGACTCGCCGATCTGGAAGTAGCTGGTCTCGGCGGTCGCCTCGATGAAGTTGCCCGCCGAGTAGATGCTGAACAGGCGTGGCATCTCGCCCTTGATCTGGCCACCCAAAATCAGGCTGGCGTTGAAGTCGACGCCAAAGTCCTTGAGCGTCTCGCTGTCGCGACGGTGCGCGTCGCGCAGCGCATCGCCGATGCAGCGGGCGGCCTCGAACATGTTGCGACAGTTGAACAGGTTGCTCCCGGAGTCGGGCGTCTCCAGGTTCTCGCGCAGCCCCGTCGTCACCGCCTGGGTGATGGCGAGGTTGCCCGCGCTCTGGATCACCAGTACCCGGTCGGCAGGCTTCTGGAACACCGTGGTCTTGCGGAAGGTGCTGATCTGGTCGACCCCGGCGCTGGTGCGTGAGTCGGAGAGAAACACCATGCCGGTATCCAGCAGCATGGCGACACAGTAGGTCATGAGAGCCCGATCTCCTTTGCAGTTACTGTTCACCGGCCGTGATGGCCGCGACACTGACGTCCATGACCTCGCGGCCGCCGCCGCGCCGCACGCCGCGCACCGGGGCTGCGTCCAGGTAGTCCCGCCCCACTGCGAGGCGGCAGTGTTTCGGCCCCATCGGCTCCAGATGCGTCACGTCAATACCGAGCCAGCCCTGTGCGTCCTCGAGCCACGCATCCGCCCAGGCGTGACTGGCGGATTCTGCGCCGTCGATGCTGCACAGGTAACCGCTGACGTAGCGCGCCGGGATCCCCGCGGATGGGCCTGGTCCTGGCATACCCCTTGGCCGCGTGTGAATACCACTGCGGCGGAATCCTCCACGCTGGTCGTGCCGGGAGTGTAGCGCACGCGCTCGTACACGCCCCCGGCGAGGCCGTAGAGCCGCTCGCGCAGCGAGCCGCTGCGCGTGATGTGCGAGTGCGCGAGCTCGATCATCTCCGCGCTCGGCTGCGTGAGCGGCGTTGGCGCAAGATAGGCGAGTGGCGAGAGCGTGCCGTCGAAACTCACGAACTCCTCATCCCCGGCCATCTCCACGATGCCCCGCACCTCGAGACTGATCTCGCGGTGCGGCTCCTCGAGCGTCAGGAGATGCGTGAGATTGCCGTGTGCGTCAGTCTGTTCGGTACGGCGCCCAGGGGCACGCAGGTTCCACGAGAGGATGCGCTGACTGCCCTCGCGTCGTGGCGTCAGGCGCAGCGTCTGCGCCGTGTACTTGACCGGCTCCTCGTAGCGGTAGGTGGTGCGGTGAACAATGTGTAGCTGCATGGGCTGTCTAACTCAGGGTTTGGCGAGGACGCGCCCGGCCAGCAGCGCCGTGATCTCTTTGCGGGCGGCGGCAAGATCCTTCAGGAACGCCGGGTCCGCGTGCAGACGCGTGAGGAGCGCCGCGGCGGCCAGCCTGCCGGCGACGACGTCGGACGGGTAATGAAAGCCACACACCACGCGGCTGTCACCGAAGGCAATGCCGCGCGCGAGCAGCTGGTCGGCATACTGCGGCGCGAGTTCCGCGAGCAGCGACCCCCACAGCCAGCCGAGGGTCGCGTGCCCGGAGGGGTAAGAGCCGGATTCCGCAAGCCCGGCGTAGGTGATCTCGCAGCGGGGCAGCTGCGGATACTCGACGAAGGGGCGGTGGCGACCGCCGCTGCCGACATTCTTCTTGACCGGTGCGAGCAGCAGTTCGGCGTCGCCGCGCACCTGGCCCATGAGGCGCAGGAAGTTCGGTGCATCGGCCGCACTCACGGTGACGCCGAGCAGGTAAGTGAAGCGCGGTGCGACCCTGAGGGCATCCGCGGGTGGCACGTCATCGGCGTGCGCTTCTTCCGCGCGCGCCGTCCCGATGAGTGCACGGGTGCGGAAGTACGTCTCAACGTCCGCCGCCTTGGCCAGCGAGTCATCGGCGGGCGCGCCCGGCAGCCAGGCCTCGATGTGCAGCGCCACGGCCGGGTCGAGGTAACCGGCCATAGCCGGCCGCGCCTGCAGGGCCGCCGCGGCGCACATGAGCCACAGGATGTGCGCCGTGATCCGCACGCCGTATGCGGGGCGCGGGCGAGTATTCTGTGCACAGGTCGTCATGTTCGTCGGGCACCTTGTGGATACAGGGGACGGGCACGGATCAGAAGGACCCCGAGGGCACGAGGAAATCGTTGGCGATGCGTTCGCCCAGGTCCTTCAGGCGCCCCTGGAAGCGATCGAGGAACGTCGTCACGCCCTCCGCGCACAGCTCCTCGAAACGCCCGAAATGGAACTGCGAATGCAGCTCGCCGACCCGTCGCAGCGTCTCCTTCGACTGCTCGTTGGCCACCGCCGCGAGATTCGCCTGCAGCTCGTCCAGACAGCGGTGTACGCCCTGGGGCAGATCATCGCGCATGAGCAGCATCTGCGTGACGCGTTGTGGCGTGACGCTGTCGCGGTACAGGCGCCGGAACACCTCGAACGCCGACATGGCGCGCAGCAGCACCGCCCATTCCGAGGCCTCCTCGATCAGCCGCTCGCCGCGGCCGCCCGGGTCGCGCCAGCGGGCTTCCAGCATGCGCGTCGTGTTGTCGGCGCGCTCGAGGAAGGTGCCGATGTGCGTGAAGTGGGCCGCCTCGTCGCGCAGCAGCGTACCGGAGGTGATGCCGCGCGTCAGGTGCGCGCGGTACTTCACCCACTCGAGGAAGTCCCCGCGCGCGGCCTCGGGCATGGAGGAGTTGAACGCGGCTGAGTCAAGGTAGGTCTCGTTCAGCGTTTCCCACATGTCGGAGGTGATGGTGCCGCGCACCGCGCGCGCGTTCTCGCGCGCGGCGCGCAGGCACTGCAGGATGCTGCCCGGGTGTTCGCGCTCGAAGGCGAGGAAGTTGAAGGCCGTGCGCGGCGTCACGGCGCCATGGCGCTCCTGATAGGCGCCCTCGGCGCCGAGCGAAACGAGCGTCGCCTGCCAGCCCTGGCGCACGGCTTCCGGCACGCGCGGCAGCAGCGCCAGTCGCTGGTGCGCGTCGATCATGCGTGCGAGGTTGACCGCGCGCTCAAGGTAGCGCGACATCCAGTACAGGTGGTCCGCGGTGCGGCTGAGCATCAGGGCTCCGCCGCGCCCGGCCCGAGGCTCGCCCCGAGTACCCAGGTGTCCTTGGTGCCGCCGCCCTGCGAGGAGTTGACGATCAGGGAACCGGCGGTCAGCGCCACGCGCGTGAGCCCGCCCGGCACGACCGTGACCTCGCGGCCTGAAAGCACGAACGGCCGCAGATCGATGTGCCGCGGGGCGAGTCCCTGCGCCACCATCGTAGGCGAGGTCGAGAGCGCGAGCGTCGGCTGCGCGATGTAGCGCTCCGGATGGCTGCGGATGCGAACGCGGAAGTCATCGAGTTGTGCGCGCGTCGCCGCCGGTCCGATCAGCATGCCGTAGCCGCCGGCGCCGTGCACCTCCTTCACCACCAGGTGCTCAAGGTTCGCCAGCACGTAGTCGCGCTCCGCCGCGCGCCGCAGTACCCAGGTTGGCACGTTGGCGAGCAGCGGTTCCTCGTCAAGATAGAAACGCACCATGTCCGGCACGTAGGGGTAGATCGACTTGTCATCGGCGATGCCGGTGCCGATGGCGTTGGCAATCGTGACGTGGCCGGCGCGGTAGGCGGTCAGCAGGCCAGGCACACCGAGTGTCGAGTCGGGGCGGAACGACAGCGGGTCGAGGAAATCATCGTCGAGGCGCCGGTAGACGACATCCACGCGCTCCGGACCGCGCGTGGTGCGCATGTAGAGCACTGCGTCGCGGACGAACAGATCCTGCCCCTCGACCAGCTCGATGCCCATCTGCTGGGCGAGGAAGGCGTGCTCGAAGTACGCGCTGTTGTAGGCACCCGGCGTGAGCAGCACCACTGTGGGATCCGTCACCCCGATCGGGGCTACGCTCTTGAGGTTCTCGTGCAACACGTCCGGGTAGTGCTCGACCGGCTCGATGGCGTCGCGCGCGAACAGCTCCGGGAACAGCCGCATCATCATCTTGCGGTTCTCGAGCATGTAGGAGACGCCCGAGGGCACGCGCAGATTGTCCTCCAGCACGCAAAAGTTGCCTTCGTGATCGCGCACGATGTCGACGCCGGAGATGTGCGCATAGATGCCACCGGGCACCTTCACGCCCTGCATCTCCGGACGGTACTGCGGGTTGCACAGGATCTGTTCCGGGGGTACGAGCTGCGCCTTGAGGATGCGCTGCTCGTGGTACACGTCCGCGAGGAAGGCGTTCAGGGCGCGCACGCGCTGCTTCAGTCCCTGCTCGAGGCGCTGCCATTCCGGGGCGGGCATGATGCGCGGCACGATGTCGAAGGGGATCAGCCGCTCGGTACCCTCGTTCTCGCCGTAGACGGCGAAGGTGATGCCGACGCGGTGAAACAGCGCATCCGCCTCGGTGCGCTTGCGCGCCAGGTGCTCGGGGGGCTGCTCGCGCAGCCACTCGTAGTACTGCCGGCAGTGCCCGCGCGGCACGCCGGCCTGGTCCAGCATCTCATCGTAAGGGACGGGCATTGAGGATATTAGACCAAGGTTATGAGGGCGGCGGCAGCGTCATTTCGTACGGCCGCCGCGTGGGTCCGCGCCGGGCGCGATTGCACTTTTTGTGTGCGGGGGGGCGCTTGCCGGCGCCCCGGACCGGCGCGCGTGTCGGCGTTGCCAGAGGTCCGAGCAGGGATGTAAGGTCTGCGGTGCCACAATAAGGACAAGCGCGGTGCGCCGGCGGCGCCGCCCGTACCGCCCCGGGTTTGCCCGCTGTTTCGTTTGAGCGATGCGCGCCGCGGCGCGCAGGACAGGCATGCAACGCATCAGTCGCCGGCGTCTTCTGCAGTCCGCGGTCCTCGCGGCCGCGCTGCCGTGGGCGTGGCGCGCCCCGGCGGCGGCCGCCAGGCCGCAGCGCGTGGCGGTGGTCGGCGCCGGGCTTGCCGGGCTGGTTGCCGCCTACGAACTCATGCGCGCCGGTCACACGGTGAGTGTTTTCGAGGCGCTGGAGCAGCCGGGCGGACGAGTCCGTACGCGCCGCGACATCTTCGGCGATGGCTTATATGTGGAGGAGGGTGCGCTGGAGTTTGGCGAAGGCTATACCCTGCTCAACCAGTACATCGCGCAGTTCGGGCTGCCGGTCGCCGCGCTCGGCGACCCCGCGTCGGCCGCGACTCCGGAGATCTTCTTTATCGGTGGCAGGCGCTATGCGGTGGCCCGCGGCCGGGAGCCCGACTGGCCCTACGCGTTGTCGCCCGAGGAGCGGCGGCTCGGGATGCAGGGCCTCTGGGAGAAATACACGCAGCCCGCAGCGCGCTCGCTCGCACAGCCCTTCGACAGCCGCGCGATGAACCGCGCCGCGCGCGTGCTGGATGAACGCACGCTGGCGGACCTGGCGCGCAAGCAGGGTGCCAGCGATGCGGGGGTGCTGCTCATGGCGCGCGCCCCGGTGGGCGGCGCCCTCGAGCACGTCTCGGGGCTGCAGCTCGTGCTGTGGCGCCGATTCCTCGCCCTCAGCCGCAACCGGCTATGCCTGAGCGGCGGCAACGATCAGCTGCCGCGCGCCTTCGCCGAGCGGCTGGGGCCGCGCCTGCACTACCGGGCCGAGTTGCGCGGCATCGCCCAGGACCGCTCGCAGGTACGCCTGGCGGTCGCTCATGGGGATGCGGTGGAGCAGGTCAGCGTCGATCGCGTAGTGCTGGCATTGCCGTTCTCGGTACTACGGCGCCTCGAACTCGGCGACGCCTTCGCGCGCCACAAGCGCGCGCTCATCAGCGGACTGCGCTACGAGTCCGCGACCCGCATCTTCGTGCATACGAAGACGCGCTTCTGGCGGCGGGCGGGGCTGGATGGCGCCGCGAATACGGACCTGCCGGTGGGTGCGGTGCGCGACTTTTCAGCCGGGCAGGCCGGCGGCGCCGGTATCCTGGGTACCGAGGCCACCGCCGCGGCAAGCCGGCGTCTGGCCGCCATGAGCGTGTCCGAGCGCATGCGCCTGGGCGTCGAGAACCTCACCCAGGTATTCCCGGAAATGAGCGCAAACAGCGCCGGCGGCAGTTCGGTGTGCTGGGATAACGAGCCCTACGCGCTCGGGGCATGGGCCTACTTTGCCCCGGGAGAGATGAGCAGCATGTTCACGCAGGTGGGGCTTCCCGACGGGCGCATCCATTTCGCCGGCGAGCACACCTCGACGCTGTGCTTCATGGAGGGCGCGGTGCAGTCCGGCCAGCGCGCCGCCCAGGAGATCAGTGCCGCCTGAGCGCGCGGCTAGGACGCCGTGGCGGTAAGGGCGCTCCAGCCGTTCCAGATGATCTCGATGCCGATGCACATGAGGATGAAGGCCGACAGCCGCACCAGTACCTCAAGGCCGGTGTCGCCCAGGAATTTCGCCATGGAGGCGGCGAAGCGGTAGGCGAGGTAGATGGTGATCCCGATGCCGATGATGCCGAGCAGCGCCCCGCTGTAGTGCGAGGCGAGCTCCGACAGGGGTGGCAGCCCTGGGGTCTTGCGGCTGCCGATGGTGATCGCCACCGACATCGAGCCCGGCCCCACCGTCAGCGGCATCGTCAGCGGGTAGAAGCTGCCGGTTTTGCGGCGCGTGCGTGCCGGCAGTTCGGCGGCGTCCGCATGATCGGAGTAGTCCTCCTGGGTCAGGAGCTTCCAGCCAAGTGAGGTGACCACGAAGCCGCCGGCGATGCGTACCACGGGCAGCTGGATACCGAAGAACTCCAGCAGGTACGGGCCGAGCAGCATCGACCCGAGCAGTAGCGCAAAGCCGTTGATGGCGACCTTGCGCGCCATGACGTTGCGCTCGGCCGGCGTCAGACTCGCGGTCAGCGAAAAAAAGAACGGTGCCGACTCGATCGGGTTAACGATCGGGAACAGTCCTGCGAAGGTCAGGAGGAACGCGCTGCCCAGACCGTTCAGGGTGCCCTCGCCGCGAGCAGCAGGTTCAGGGCATCCTCGACCTTCTTGGCGCGCTCATCACCCACGTGCATCTCCCCTGGCACACTGGCGTACAGCAGCCCGTCGCGGCCGATGAGGCAGAACGTCGGCCAGTACTGCGCATGCAGCGCGCGCCAGTAGGAGGCGTCGCCGTCGATCATGACCGGATTGTGGATCTTGAGACGCTCGACGGCTTTTCGCACGTTGTTGGGCGACTTCTCCTCGTCGAGTTCGGGGGTGTGCACGCTCACGACTACCAGCCCCTCGGGCCCCTTGTCGCGCAGCAGGGATTCGATCCAGGCGCGTGAGTTGAGGCAGTTGACGCAGTCGAACGCCCAGAACTCCACCAGCACCACCTTGCCCTTCAGGGCGGCGAGCGTCAGCGGCTCGGAATTGAGCCAGTCGGAGGCGCCGGTGTGGGTGAAGTCCGGCGGCGGCGCGGGCGCAGCGGCGCTCACCTCGGCCAGCACTGCGCAGCAGGCCAGCATGAGCAGCAGGCTTCGGACGCGCTTCATGTGCAGTCTCCGCTCAAGTCATCCTATGATGAAGTATGAACGACAAGGTCTGCCTCGTCACCGGGGCCACCAACGGCATCGGACTCGAGACCGCCAAGGCGCTGGCGGGCGCGGGGGCGACCGTGTTGGTGCACGGGCGTGATCTGACACGGGCTCGTGCCGTGGCGCAGGAGCTGGCGAGCACCACTGCCAACCCCAAGGTGAGTGCGGTTGAGGCGGACTTCGCGCGGCTCGCCGACGTGCGGCGGCTGGCCACTGAGCTCAGCGCCCGCCTGCCGCGGCTGGACGTCCTGGTGAACAACGCCGGCATGATGAGCGCGGCCCGTGGGCGCAGCGCCGAGGGCTACGATCTTACTTTCGCCGTGAATCACCTGGCACCGTTCCTCCTGACCAACCTGCTGCTGCCGAAGCTCGCCGCTGCGGGCGCGGCGCGCATCGTGGTGGTGGCCTCGGCCGCTCACCGCCGCGCCCGGCTCGACTTTGACGACCTCATGAACGACAGGGTGTCGGGACTGCTACCGGCGTACGCGCGCTCCAAGCTTGCCAATATCCTCTTCACCCGCAGCCTGGCGCAGCGGCTGCGCGGTTCCGGGGTGACCGCCAACGCGCTGCATCCGGGGTTCGTCAACAGCCACATCTTCCACGCCACCCCGGCGCTGCGCTTGCTGCTGCTGCCCTTTACCCCGTTTCTGATGCGCACGCCGGCGCAGGGCGCGGCTACCAGCATCCACCTCGCGAGCTCGCCGGAGGTGGCGGGCGTGAGCGGCGCCTACTACGAGCGCGGGCGGCAGGCAGCGCCGAGCGAGGCGGCGCAGAACGCAGCTGATGGCGAGCGGCTGTGGCAGGAGAGCGCGCGGCTGACCGGACTGTCTCCGGTGACTTGAGTGTGAGCGGCAGCCCGGCGCCCAATTCCCGGGGCGCCTAGCGTGCTTCTCAGCGTGGCGCCGCCGGCAAGTGACTCAGCACCCGCTGCAGGAGCTGTTCCAGGCGCGCCGCCGGCAGTTCCAGCAGCGCCGGCAGGCTGCGCACGCGCAGCACGGTGGCGGCGGTGAGCCGGCGCTGCGCGCGGTACAGCCGCGTGCGCACCGTGGTCTCGTGGACACCGAGGCAGGCGGCGGTTTCTATGCCGCTGATGCCCTCCACGATCCGCAGCACGAAGACCGTGCGGAAGACTTCGGGGAGGGCGCTGATCGCATGCTCGAGCTCGCGCCGCTCGAGCGTATCCTCGCCGGCCTGCGGCAGTTGCGGCAGTTGCGGCGGCAGCGCGCCGGCCGGCACGCCGGCGTCGCGCCGGGCATGCGCCTGCTGGTAGGCGAGACGCGTCAGCCAGGCGGCAAACTTGCCCGTGGGCTCGTAGCGGGAAAGATCGCCGAAGGCGGTGAGATAGGCTTCCTGCACGATCAGCTCGGCGCGCTCGCCGTCCGGGACGACACTGCGGGCCACCCGGTACAGCCGCCCGCCGTAACGGCGGATCAGGGCGGCAACGGCTTGCTCCTCACCGGCACGCGCGCGCTCGACGAGCAGCAGGTCGGGGAGATGGTCCGTCCCGGCAGCCGCGGCGCGGCGGACGGGGGAATCGGGGCCTCGAGACGGGGTCACGGGATCCAGCATGTGCGTCGACCTCTGGTGTGTATCCTAGCCACCATGAAAGAGAGACCGGCCCGGACGGCCGGGTATTGCGCAGCGCTCGCCCTGGTGGCTCTGCCGGCGGGCGCGACGTGGGGAGGACCAGCCGAGGTGGCAGCCGTCATACATCCGCGGTTGTGGCCGAAGCAGCCGGCCGCGCTTGCGCGGGACGCGGAACTCGAGGCGCGTGTCGAGGCGCTGCTGGCGCGCATGACGCCCGCCCAGAAGGCCGGCCAGCTGGTGCAGGCCGATATCGGCAGCATCACTCCGGATGACCTGCACCACTACCCCCTCGGTTCCATACTCAACGGCGCTAACTCCTCTCCCCGCGATGACAAGCTCGCGGCACCGAGTGAGTGGCTGGCGCTTGCGGACCGGTTCTACGACGCCTCCAGCGGCACGCCTGGTGACCCGCAGGTGCCGCTGCTGTGGGGGACCGATGCCGTGCACGGTCATAACAACATCCCTGGAGCGACCATCTTTCCGCACAACATAGGCTTGGGCGCGGCCCGCGACCCCGAGCTCATCCGCCGCATCGGGGAGATCACCGCGCTCGAGGTGCGCGTGACGGGACTCGATTGGGCCTTCTCGCCCACGGTCGCGGTGGCACGGGACGCGCGCTGGGGGCGCACCTACGAGAGCTACTCGGAAAACCCTGCGCTGGTGCGTAGTTACGCGGCCGCAATGGTGCAGGGGCTGCAGGGCATCCCCGGCACCCCGACGTTTCTGGATGCCGCCCATGTGCTGGCCACTGCGAAGCATTTCCTCGGGGACGGGGGCACCCAGGGCAAGGACCAGGGCGACAACCCGGGCAGCGAACAGGAGCTGCGCGACGTCGACAGCCCCGGTTATCAGGCGGCGCTCGCCGCCGGCGCGCAGATCGTGATGGCGTCCTACTCCAGCTGGCGCGGCCAGAAGATGCACGGCAACCACGCACTCCTGACCGACGTGCTCAAGGGGCGCTTCGGCTTCGATGGCTTCGTGATCGGCGACTGGAACGGCCATGCCCAGCTGCCGGGGTGCACGGCGGTCAGCTGCCCGACGGGCGTCAATGCGGGACTCGACATGCTGATGGCCCCGGACGGCTGGAAAGAGCTGCAGGCCAACCTCGCGGCGCAGGCGGCGGCGGGGCAGATCACGAGTGCGCGCCTCGATGATGCCGTGCGCCGCATTCTGCGCGTGAAGCTGCGCGCGCGTCTGATGAGCGAGGGCCGGCCGTCCTCGCGCCCGTACGCGGGGCACTATGAGCTCCTCGGTGCGCCGGCGCACCGGGCCGTCGCCCGCCAGGCGGTGCGCGAGTCGCTGGTACTTCTGAAGAACCGTAACCACCTGCTGCCGCTCGCGCCGCATCAGCGCGTGCTGGTCGCCGGGGACGGCGCCGACAGCATTGCCAGGCAGAGCGGCGGCTGGACGATCAACTGGCAGGGTACCGAACCCAACCAGGTCTTCCCGCACGCGCAATCAATCTATGCCGGCATCGCCGAGCGCGTCAGGGAGGCCGGCGGCACGGCCGAACTCAGCATCGGCGGTGACTTCCATACCCGCCCGGATGTTGCGATCGTGGTCTTCGGCGAGACGCCCTATGCGGAATACGCCGGCGACGTCGCGACGCTCGAATACAGCCCCGGCGACAAACGCGATCTGGCGCTCCTTAAGCGCCTGCGTGAGCTGGACATCCCGGTGGTCGCGGTGCTGATCTCGGGGCGGCCGTTGTGGGTGAACGCCGAGATCAACGCCGCCGACAGCTTCGTCGCCGCGTGGCTCCCGGGGCCGGAAGGGGGCGGCGTCGCGGACGTGCTGTTCGCCAGGCCGGATGGCGCGCTGCGCTTCGATTTCCGTGGCCGGCTGCCGTTTTCCTGGCCGGGCACGCCGCGGCCGCCGGCCGTCGACGGGCGCCCGGGCGAAGCACCGCAATTTGCATTCGGCTATGGCCTGACCTACGCCGACGACGGCTACCTTACGCACCTGCCCGAAGACCCCACGCCGCTGCCGCCGGCGCGCGCGCCGCGCTGACCGGGCGCCCGCCACGCGCGTGCGCTGCCGGTCACGCCCCGGTCACAAACCGCCGGCAATCTGATACGTCAGACGCGGCGCGCATGCACAGCCGGGCGCGCTGAGGAAGCGGGCACGACGCCTGCGGGGTGCGGAAAAAGGATGTCCGCACCCCGCAACGGGGCGCGTCAGTCGGCGGCGGCGCCGACCGCCACCCAGGCCAGATCCGAGTTCGACACCGAGCCGACGTTGAATTTGCGCGCAGCGCCTGCCATGCGTGTCAGCGCCTGCGCGATCGGCATAGGCGGCTTGGTGTCGCCCTTCTTGGTCTTGTGGAAGCGCACCGGGTTGATGCGTGCCACCACGTAGTTGCGCAGGTACGGGGACTTGAAGCCCTTGGCCTGCAATGCCGCGATCAGGTCCTTGACGCGGGCGTCGATCTCGATCAGGCGCGCGGCGTAGTCCTCGCGCTGCCGCAGGCTCACCGCCAGGGTGCGATCGCTGAAGCGGTCGACCTTCTTCAGAAAGGCACTATAGGCACCACCGGCGAAGCGTGGCGCGCGCTCGTACACGATCCCGAGCGTGATGAGTTCCGCGGCCTCGAATTCCTGGCGGAACGTGTCCTCAGGCTCGCGACCGCGGCGCTTGGCGAGGTTGCGTGCCATGCGCACCACCTCGAGGCTGCGGTCTTTGAGGTTGTGGGCCTTCTCGGTGTTGAGGGCGAGGATGCGGTAGGCGAGCGTCTCGTCCGCCGAGATGAGCGCGGTGATCTGCTTGAGCCCAAGTACCTTCGCGGCCGCGAGGCGGTGACGGCCGTTGGGTGTCCACAGGCGCCCGTCCTCGCCACGCACCACGATCAAGGGATCCAGGAAAGCGGCCGTCTCCTCGATCGCGGTCGCGAGGCGCTTGGCGTGCGTCGGCGACAGGTCGCGCTGGAAGGGCGTCGGCTGCACCGCCGCGAAGGGCAGGCTTGCGAGCAGCAACGCGCGACCGCCGAGCGGCTCGCGATAGGCGCCGATCGGTGCACCGCCGGCTGCACGCACGAGTTCGGCGAGCGGCGCGATCTGCGGATCATCCAGCGCGACGGCCACCTGCGCCGCCTCCAGCCCGCGGTTTTGCTTGCGCGGCGCGAGACTCGGACGCTTGCGCGCACCGCGCTTGGCGGACTTGGCTTGAGCCATGGGCGCAATCTCCCGTTGGAATGAGTGTGCGAGAATGACGGATTCATGAGGATGTTGCCATGGATGCCTCCCCCGAGTCAGCGAGCGCCCTGCGCCCGGCGGATGGTGTTTCGCGCCTGCCCGCGCAGCGCATCGATGCCGCCGGGCGCGCGCACGTGGACCAGCGGGCGGTGTTGGCTCTGGCGCTGCCGCTCATGGCCAACAGCGCCGTGCAGATCGTCCTCAACCTCACCGACATGTGGTTCATGGGGCGCATCTCGACCAAGGCGCTGGCGGCCGTCGGTGCGGTGCAATGGCTCATCATGGCGGCGGTGCTGGTGCTCGGCGGCGCCGGCACCGCGGTGCAGACCCTGGTCGCACAGCACTACGGCGCGCGGCGCTACAGCCGCGCCGGGGAAGCGGTATGGACCGCCATCTGGGGTATGGCATGCGCCGCCCCGGTATTCGTGCTCGTGGGGGCCGCACGTCACCTGATCCTCGCACCGTTCGGCTTCGATGCCGAGATCGAGAACCTGGCGGCTGCCTTCTGGTTCCCGCGCATCGGCGGCGCCTTCGTGGGCGCGGCGGTGTGGGCCACGCTCGGATTCTTCAACGGCATCGGCCGGCCGCGCATCACGCTGTGGATCACGCTCGTCACGACGCTCGCCAACGCACTGCTGAATCAGGTCTTCATCTTCGGCCTGGGCTGGGGGATCGCCGGCTCCGCCTGGGCCACCAACTGTGCGCAGCTGATCGGCCTGCTGTTCGCGCTGACGATCTTCCTGCAGCCCTATTACCGGCGCCTCTACCACTCCCACCTCACCTGGCACCCGCACGCGCAGCGCCTGTGGGCGCAGCTGCGTCTCGGGGTGCCGATGGGGTTGCCGCCAGCGGCGGACCTGCTCGGCTTTGCGATCTTCCAGATGATGCAGACCTGGCTCGGCACTGCCGACGGTGCCGCCACGCAGATGGTGATGATGCTGACCTCACTCTCATATATGCCCGGCTTCGGCATCGCCTCTGCCGGTACCACCCTCGTCGGCCAGTCGATCGGCGCCGGCGCGCGCGACTGGGCGCTGCGGGTCGGCAACCGCACGATCCTGCTGGCCGCCTGCTATATGGGCGGCATCGGGGTCGTGATCGCACTCACCGGTCCCTGGCTCTTGCCCTTCTTTACCGGTGCCCACGACGCCGACGCGCTGGCGGCGGTGGCGCTCGGTGGGCGCCTGCTGTGGCTGGCGGCGGCATTCCAGTTCTTCGACGGCCTGAACATGGGCAGCAGCATGTGCCTGCGCGGGGCGGGCGATGTCAAAGTGCCCGCCGCGCTGGTGCTGCCGATGTCGCTGTTGTTCTTCGCACCCCTCGCCCACGCGCTCACCTTCGCGCCCGGACAGGGCTGGGTGCATTTCCTGCCGCAGTACGGCTACGGCGCCGTGGGCGGCTGGGTGGCGGTCCTGATCTACGTGATGGTACTCGGCAGCGTGCTGTTCCTGCGCTGGCGCTCCTGTGCCTGGCAGCGTATCCGGCTGTGAGGTGAAGGAGCGCCCGTGTTCGTGACACTGAAGATGCTGCTGCGCACGCTGATCCTGCCGCCGGCGAGCCTGCTGGTCTTGTCCTTCGCGGGACTGTGGCTCGTGGCGCGTTATCCTGCGGGGCGCGGGCGGCGCGCGGGACTTGTGCTCCTGAGCGGTGCGCTCGCGACACTGTGGCTGCTCGCAACCCCGGTCATTGGCGTGCGCTTGCAGCGCGCCGCCGAGCGGGTGCCGGCGCTCGCCCCCGAGGATGTCGCCGCCGCGCACGCCCAGGCCATCGTCATTCTCGCCGCAGGCGACGCCAGCTACCATGCTGCGGAGTACGGCAATGCCCCGGCCGCCGGCGGGGAGCTGCTAGAGCGCCTCGCCTACGGGGCTTACGTTGCGCACCGCACGGCTCTGCCGGTGCTCGTGAGCGGGGCCTTCGCGGAGAGCGAGGCCATGCATACCGTGCTCGCGCGCGACTTCGGCGTCGCGCCGCGCTGGATCGAGAGCCACTCGCGCGACACCTTCGAGAACGCGCTCTTTTCCACGCCGATCCTGCGCACCGCCGGCATCCGCCGCATCATCCTGGTGACCAGCGCGGCGCACGAGTACCGCGCCGCGCGCGAGTTCGAGGCGGCCGGATTTGAGGTCGTGCCTGCGCCGGTCGGCGTCTTGGTACTGCAGGATCCGGATGCCACCCGCTACCTGCCGAGCGTCAGCGGCCTGCGCCGCTCCACCGAGGCGCTCTACGAGCTCATCGGTGATCTGGCACGCCGCCTGTTCGTGCTGCTGCACCTGCGGCGCCACGAGGCGGCGGGCGCCTGAAAAACCATGCTGGCTCCCGAGCTGACGACCGTGTTCCGCTCACCGCGCAGGCGCGACTGCGATGAGCGCCTGCTGGTCCTGACTGCCGTCGGCGTCGCGGGCGTCGTGCTGCTCGGGGAGGGGGAGTTCCTACTGCAGGTCGACCCCGCCGACGCCCCTTACGCCCTACAGCACCTGCTGCAGTATGAGGCCGAGAACCGCGCACCGCCGCCGCCGCCGCCACCGCCCTACGTCTATCCCAACGCCTGGGTCGGTTGCGTGCTCTACGGGCTGGTGCTGCTCGCAGTCGCCGCGGCGCTCTCGCACGGCGTCGCGCGGCTGGACGCCTTCGATGTGGGTGAGCTCGATGCGGGGCGCTTGCAGGCGGGTCAGTGGTGGCGGGCGTGGACCGCGCTCACGCTGCACCTCGACGGCCCGCACCTGGCCGCCAATCTTCTGGCCGGTGTGTGGTTCGGGTATCTCGCCGCCACGCAGATGGGCGCGGGCACCGCCTGGTTCCTCGGCGTCACCGGGGCCGCCATCGCCAATCTCCTCGAGGGTCTCTGGGCGGCACCCGAGCACCGCTCCGTCGGTGCTTCCACCGCAGTGTTCGCGGTGCTCGGCGCCATGTCGGCGTTTTCGTGGCGCGAGCGCTTCGCCACCCCGCAGCGCTGGGCGCGTCGCTGGGGGCCGCTCATCGCCGGCGTGATCCTGCTCGGCTGGACGGGCACTGCGGGGGAGGGGACTGACGTCATCGCCCACCTCGGCGGCTTTCTCGTGGGAGCGATCCTTGGTGCGACGTTGGCGCTGCCGCGGCTGCAGCCCTGGCTGCGCGGCACGCCGCAATGGCTGCCGGCGCTCGCCACCCTCGCGAGCCTTGCCATCGCCTGGAGCTGCGCGCTTGCGAGCTGACAGCCTGTGCGGGAGCGCACGCGCCCGCTCAGGGGCCCTCGACGCTATAGCCGCGGGAGCGCAGGACCGCGAGCGCGCCCTGCTCACCGAGCAGCCGGTCCATCGACTGCACCGCGAGCGTCCCGGGGTTGCGCCGCAAGCTGTCCTCGACGGCGATGAGCCAGTCATCCTGGGCACGCGCGATGAGGGTGCGCACGCGCTCGGAGTTGGAGACCGCCGAGATGCAGGCAGTGCGATCGGCGGTGTGTGGGAGCTTGCGCAGCGTGTCCACGTCGCCCAGCGCCCAGGCCTGGGCGCGCGCCTGCATCGGCGCGATGTCGGTCTCGAGCAGCGTCACGACAGACTCCAGGCACGCCACCTCGCGGTCGAGGGGCGTCTTGCCCACGTCTTTCAGAACGTCCACCGGGTCCTCGATCTTCAGCTTGTCCTGGTGCACGCGCACGCCCTGTTCGCGAGCCAGCTGCAGCACCGTCTCCTGCACCTCGTTGTGCTGCGCCAGGCCCGCGGCGTCGAACACGCGCGCGACCAGCTGCCGCCCTGCGAGCATCGGCCGCATGCTCTCGAGCTTGCTGTCCTTGGGGTCGTAGCGGGCCTTGAGCGCCTCCACGCGCTGGTAGAGCGGTGCGGGCAGTGTCTGGCGCAGCGGCAGGTTGTCGGGCGGCTTCTGCAGACGCCGCCACTCGATATACACGCGCAGCGCGGTGAGTGGGTTGGCGCCGATCCCGTAGCTCGGCCACGCCGGCACCACCTCCTGGGTGTGCTTGAGCACCTCGCGCACGGCGTCGGGCTGCCAGACCATTTTTTTCGGCAATGGTGAGATCGTGCCGAGAATCCACAGCGTGTGATCACCCCTGCGCACCGTCCACATGCGCGGGCCTTCATGCTGGCCCTCGACGACGATCTCCTGGATGGGCTCGGCGGCGGGCGCCGCAGCGGCCTGCGCCCGGAGCGCCGGGCCAGGCATCGTCAGTAACAGCAGCCCGAGGCCAGCGCTGCGCAGGGTGCTCACCGCGTAACGCACCTTCAGTCGGTCGGCAGCTGCCGCGGCGGCGGGGAGCCGGCAGCCTCGTAGCTACGGGTCAGGTTCTGCGTCGGCAGTTCGTAGGAGGCGATGTGCAGCTTCTCAACAATGCGCTTGCCATCGCCTGAGAGTTCGTAAGAATCGATGACTTCCGGGCCCATCTGTGGCTTGACCACGATCAGGTACGCGCGCCCGCTCCAGCCGGATTTCTGGTCGGCCACGCCGTTCTCCGAGGACACCACGCTGTGCGCCCCGGGCGTGAAGCTGTGGCGCGAGGTGCCGTAGTCGAACACCAGTTCCGCGGCGCTCTGGTGGATGCTCAGGTACTCCCCGCGCCCCATCACCTCCTGCAGCACATGCGCCATCTGCGAATGGTACAGCGGGTCGCGCCGCGGGCCGTGTTCCTCCGGAACATCGTTGGGCGCGGCGGCGCCGGCGGCAATGCGCGCCTGCTGGATGGCGGCGTTGCGGTTGATGATCTTCGTAGCCTGCTCGCGCATTACTGCCAGGACCTTCTGCGGGTCATCGGAGGCGGCCGCATCGAGCCTCCAGCTGCCGGCGAGCGAAACTCCCGGCGGTGTCTCCGCCGAGACGCGCTCACCGGCGCAGCCGGCGCACAGTACGGCAACGGCGCTCGCGCTCAAGAGCAACGCGGCTGCGCGGGCGATCAACATATTGCGGTATCCTCGCTCCATCTCTTAACGGGCGCAGCATCGCAGTTCGCCACCTTCCCGCGCAATGATGAAACGACCCAAGGCACCTGGGCTTGCCCGCCTGCGCCGGAGCATCGCCCGTCTGGACAGCGACAGCATCGATCAGCTCTATGGGCTGGAGCCGGTCTGGGAGCCGGCGGCGGGCGCTGCGCGTCTGGCGCCCGAGGAGTTCGTCGCAGTGCTCTGCCCGTATTGCGGCGAGCGGCTGGAAACCCGCGTCGACCTGACCGCCGATGAGCCCTCCTACGTGGAAGACTGCGAAGTATGCTGTCGTCCCATAGAGTTCCACATCGAGCGCGAGGAGGGCGGCCGCCTCCTCGGCCTCGAAGTGCGGCGGCTCGATTAGCCCACACTTAATAAGAGGACGCACTCCCGCCATGTCATTCGCACTGCGCACCGCGGGGTCCGCCCTGTGTTTGCTGGCTGCGTGCAGCGCCCCGACGCCGCCCCCCGCGACCACGGCCGCCGTGACCGCAGCGGCCGATCGCTGGCCTGAGTTCGCGGACCGGTTCCTCGAGGAATACTTCAGAGCCAACCCGTTCTTTGCGGTGCAGGCCGGGCGCCACGAGTTCGACGGCCAGATGCCGGACTTAAGTGCCGCAGGGATTGCCGCGCAGGTGGCACGGCTGAGGCAGCTGCGCTCGCAGGCGCAGCGGATTGACGCGGCGGCTCTCACGGTCCCCGAGCGTGAGGAGCGCGAACACCTATTCGTGGTAATCGACACCGACCTCTTCTGGCTGGAGCGTGCGCGGGCCCCGTTCCGCAGTCCCTCCTGGTACATCGACCAGCTCGATCCGGACGTCTACCTGAACCGCGAGTACGCGCCGCTGGCGCAGCGCCTGCAGGGCTACCTCGGCTACGCGCGCGCCATCCCGAAGATCGCCGCGGCGATCCGCGCCAACCTCGCTACCCCTATGCCGCAGACCTTCATCGAGCGCGGCATCGCCGGTTTCGGCGGCTATGCAGACTTCTACCGCAACGACGTCGCGCCGGTGTTTGCATCCGTGCAGGATCCGAAGGCCCAGGAAGAGCTGCGGCAGGCCAATGTCGCCGCGGCCGCGGCGATGCAGGAGCTGAAGACCTGGCTTGAGGGCGAGCGCGCACATGCCAGCCAGGCCTTCGCGCTCGGCGAGCCTTTATTCCTGGAGATGCTGCACAGCACCGAGCGCGTCGACGTGCCGATCGCGCGGCTGCTCGAGATCGGCGAGACGGACCTGAAACGCAACACCGATTCCCTCACCGAGGCCTGCGCCCGCTTCCTGCCGCACGGCGGCCTCGCGGCCTGCGTCGACAAGATGAATGCCGACAAGCCCGCCGGCGGCGCCGTGGCCGGGGCGCGCGCGCAGCTCGCGCAGCTGCGTGCGTTCATCATCGACCGGCACATCGCCACCGTGCCCGGGGATGAGCAGGCGCTGGTCGCCGCGGCCCCGCCCTACAACCGCGCCAACGCCGCCTACATCATTATTCCCGGGCCGTACGAGAAGAACCTGCCTTCGGTGTACACCATCTCCCCGCCCGATCCTGCCTGGAGCGCCCGCGAGCGTGCCGAGTACATCCCGGGCCAGGCGAGCCTTCTCTACACCAGCGTGCACGAGGTATGGCCGGGTCACTTCCTGCAGTTCCTGCACGCCAACCGCAACCCCTCGAAAATCGCAGGTCTGTGGATCGGCTACGGCTACGCGGAAGGCTGGGCGCACTACGGCGAGCAGCTCATGTGGGATGAGGGACTCGGCGGCGGCGACCCCGGACAGCACGTCGGGCAGCTGGTGAACGCGCTCGAACGCAACGTGCGATATCTCGCGGCGATCCGCCTGCACACCGGCGGCCTGAGCGTGGCGCAGGCGGAGCGCATGTTCCGCGAGCAGGCTTTCCTCGACCCGGGCGACGCGAGGCAGCAGGCCGCCCGCGGCACCTCCGACCCGCAGTACCTCGACTACACCTTGGGAAAGCTGATGATCATGAAGCTGCGCGCGGACTGGGTGGCGCAGCAACCCGGCGCCGCCGCAGCCGCCGATCCGAGAAAGTACTGGCACGACTTCCACGACCGCTTCCTGTCCTACACCGGTCCCATCCCGGCCATCCGCGCTGCCATGGTGGGTGAGGGTGGCGCGCTCCTGTGAGTGCGCAGCTGCGACCTTAGGCGGCTGCAGCCTGCAGGAACGTCAGCCGCCGGGCGCCAGCGTCGAGCCGCACCTTGACCCCGAGCGCCAGGGGTTCGTTCTCGGCGCCGTGGCCGATGGGAAAGCCGGCCGCGCACGGCAGGCCGGTGGCCCGCACCAGTTCCCGCAACACATCCGAGCTCGTATACGGCGCCTCCTTCTCCTCGCACTGCGTGAAGGTACCAAGCACGATGCCGCGCACGCGCGCAAACACCCCGGCAAGTTCCAGGTGCGTCCACATGCGGTCGAGCCGGTAGGGACGCTCGCCAAAGTCCTCCAGCAGCAGGATCGTATCCTCGAGCTCGGGCATCCACGGGGTGCCGAGCATGCGCGAGAGCACGGACAGATTGCCGCCGACCAGGCGCCCCTCGGCGACGCCCGGCACGTAAGTGTCGGTGGCCTGAAGCTGCCCCGCAGGCTGCGCGGACTCGAGCAGAGAGAAGAGCCGCGCATGCGTCGCGTGCGGCAGGCGCCCGAGCTGCGTCAGCACGGGGCCGTGCACGCTCATGCGATGGTGGGCGCCGAGCCACAGGTGCAGCGCGGTGATGTCGGAGAAGCCCACCAGCGGCTTGGCGTCTGCGGGGGGCGCGAGCGCGCGCAGTTGCGCGAGGAGCCGCGTCGCCCCGTAGCCGCCGCGGGCGCAGAACACGCCGCGGATTCTGGGGTCGCCAAGGGCGCGGGTCAGCTCTGCCAGGCGCCGCGCGTCATCCCCGGCAAGGTAGCGCTGCTTCGTGAAGATTCCCGGCTCGTATTCGGGGCGATAGCGACCGGCGAGCACCGCCAGTCCCTGCTCGAAGGAGGGGCGGTCGAAGCCGCTCGCGGGCGCGATGACCGCGACCGGGTCTTGGGGTTTAAGCGCGGCAAAGGGTTCGAAGGGGCCGGTACTCAAGCTGCCTCTACGCTCAAGGTTGGTCGGTGCGCGATTATCGCCCGATTTGCGGGCCGTTGCGGGAACGCTTAAACCCCAAGAGCCCCCGGATACTCCAAGCTAATGTGCAGGCGCGCTACTGCGCCAGGGGAGACGGCGATGGTCGGGTTTATTCTGTGGCTGCTGCTCTTGGTGGTGTGCTGGCCACTGGCGCTCCTGGCGCTGGTGCTCTACCCGCTGGTGTGGCTGCTGCTGCTGCCGCTGCGCCTCGCGGGAATCGTCGTCGGGGGAGTGTTCGCCTTGCTGGCCGGGCTCATCTTCCTGCCGGCGCGACTGCTCGGCGTGCGGCGCTAGGCGCCGCGATCCTCAGTCCGCGAGCGCCTTCAGATCGCGCAGGAGCGCCGCGCGACCGCGCGCCAGCTGGTCGAGCCGTGCCGCGGCACTGCGCAGCGCGCTCAGGTTCTGCACCGGGGCCTCGTTCAGGCGCCGGTAGGTAGTGCGCGCCGTCAGCCACAGCCGGTTGGCGTGCTCGTAGCGTGCCGCGATCTCGCGGCGCATCGTGATGATATTAAGCACGCTGGCTTGCATTGGCGGCATAAGAGCTTGAAAGCCCACGGCAGCAACAGTGCGGCCGTCACAATTTGCGGGCGAGCTTAGCCAAGGTTTGTTGCGGACGTAAGAAGGCGCGCGCCGCAGCGGCGTGTCAGCTGAGGGAGACAACCAGCTTCGCCGAGTGGCTGCGCCAGTTGATCGGGATGATGAAGGAGCGCTGTCCGGGTTTCTGCGGAATCGCCGGCTTCTCCCCCGACAGCACACTCGGCACCGAGATCACGAAGTCGCGCCCGAAGTCGCGGCGCGCATTGCCGGAGATGGTGTTGGCTACTTCGCCGACAAGGTCGCGCATGGTCTCGTGGCTGAAGTCGTTCTCCTGCATCTTCATCAGGAGCACCGTCAGCATGGCCTTGGGCGCGGTGAAGTAGACCACGCCCTCGCGCTTGCCGGAGATACTGATGATGCCGGTGTACTCATGCACCGAGGGGGAGCCTTCCATGAGGTACGGCGAGCCGATCGAGGCGGGCTGCTGGGCCGCGACCTCGAAGAAATTCGTCGTCCCCTCGACGAAGGTCTTCAGCTCCTGTTCGTACAGCATGTGCAGTCGTTCCTTATGGCGAGCCTAGCGCATGAGCTCGGCGATCGCCTCATTCAGCTGGCGGTCGGTGAAGGGCTTGTTGAGGAAGCCGTTGGCGCCCTTCTCCATGGCCTCGACCGCGGTGGCCTTGTCGGCCAGGGCCGAGACCACCAGGATCCGGATCGCAGGCTTGAGCGCCACCAGCCGCCCGATGCATTCGATGCCGTCCATGCGCGGCATGGTGAGGTCCATGGTCACCACGTCCGGGTCGGTCTTGCGGAACAGCTCGAGCGCCTCCTCGCCGTTGCCGGCGGTGCCCACCAGCTGCAGCTCCTCGAACTGCTGCGAGCGTTCGATGCGCCGGCGGATGATGTTCGAGTCATCCACGATCATGAGCTTGAAGGAGCGCTTGCCGTTCATCGTCGTCGTTCCGTTATCTCGCATGGTGCGGTGAAGTCACGCGTTTTCAGGCGACTGCCGTGCTGTCGGCCGCTTCCAGGGGCGGCAGCACGATCTTGAAGCGCGTGAAGCGCCCGGGGTGGGTGCTGACGCCGATCTTGCCGCCCAGGGCGTAGACACTGCGTGCCACCACGTCCATGCCGACGCCGCGCCCGGCGTCCATCGAGACGTCGTCCTGGGTGGAAAAACCCGGGCGGAAGATGAGCGCCATGGTGGAGCGCGTGTCCAGGAGCGAGGCCTCTTCCTCGCTGATGAGCTGCTTGCGGACCGCGGCGGCCTTGAGCGAATCGACGGCGATGCCGGCCCCGTCATCCTCGAAGATGAGCTCGTAGCTCTCGCCGGCCTTGCGGAAGTCCACGTGCACGACGCCGGTGTCGTCCTTGGACTGCCCGCGGCGCACGTCCGGGAGCTCGATGCCGTGCACCGCGGCGTTGCGCAGCATCTGGATGAGACAGTCCTTGATGGTCGAGCGGTAGGCGCCGGGCACCTCGCCCAGGCCCGTGAGGGAGAGGCGGAAGCGCTTGGCGTGATCGGCCGCCAGGCGCTCGGCCATCGACTGCAGTGTCGGCGCGAGGTCCTCGACCGTGCGCGGCGCCGCGGCGCGCTCCGCGGGTGAGGCCCGGGCGGTGGCGGTCGCCGCCGCAGCGCCGCTCGCCGCTGGCGCGACGGCCGCGCCCGGGGAGTCCTTGAGCGCCGTCAGCCGCGAGGCCATTTCGCGCACGCTGCGCAGGTGTGCCAGCAGCTCATCGAGTTTGAGCACCATCGGCAGGAAGTCGTTGCCGGAGAGTTCCGGGCGCTTCTTGCACTCGCTGACCATGTCCTCGAGCGCGTGCACGCGACTGGCGATGCTATTCAGGTTCAGCGCCGAGGCCTCGCCCTTGATGGCGTGCAGCTCGCGGAACAGGCCGGTCAGCTTCTTGCGGAACTCGGCATCAGTGCGCGCCGGCTCCCTGAGGATCGTGTTGACGAGCTTGAGCCCGGTCTCCGCGGTGTCGAGGAAGGAAACCAGCTGCAGGGGATCGACGTGCATCATGCCGAGCATCATGTCGAGCTGCTGGTTGGCGTTTTCCTGCGAGTCGTGCAGCTCGCGCGCCAGGAGCACGCTCGAAGTGATGTCGCCCACGGCGCACAGCACGTGCTTGATGCCCTCCGGGCCCATGACGCGGTGGAAGTCGAACTGCAGGTAGCGGGTCTCCTTGCCGCCGTGCCCGTTGTCCATCGTGATCTCGAGCTGCCCGAGCGGGTTGATGCTCTTCATCAGGTTCTCGTGAGCGCGGTCGCCCCACAGCAGCTTGATGTACTTGGTGGCGGTGGCGAGCGTCGCGGCCGGCACCAGATCCTTCAGCAGCTCCTCGAAGGACAGGCCCGCAAAATCGCTGCGGCTGAACATGCGCGCCAGGGCGTCCGACCACACCGAGCCGATGCGGTAGTTGGCGTCCAGGAGGAAGAAGCCCTCGCGCACCGTCTTGAGGATATCGCGCGTCTGCTCCTGGGCGTCGCGCGCGGCGCGCTCGTGGCGCGCGCGCGTAATCTGGAAGTAGCCGGCGGTGGCCGCCAGCACCAGCGCGGCGAGTACGCCCGCGAACAGCATGGCACGCAGGCGCGCGGCCGCCTCGGAGGAGGTGCGCTCGAGCGTGGAGGCGAGGCTCGAGAGCTGCGACTGCAGCGCGTGGGCGTTGTCGCTGGCGAACAGCTGCGCGCGCTTCACCTGCGCATAGTGCTCGCGCCCCTCGCGCGAGAGGCTGCTGCCGCCGCTGTCGGAGTCGACGTAGGGCTGCCCGTCGAAGGCGATCACGGGGTCCAGCACCGGGCCGTACTCGTGCCACAGGAGCAGCGCCCGTGCCAGCTGCGGGGAGTCCATCTCGCCGGCGGCGTTGATCTGCTTGAGTTCCTGGTCGAAGTGTTTGACCGTCTCCTGCAGGTCAGTCAACGCCTTGCCGGAATAGGCGCGTACCTCGAGGCGGTCGCGCAGCGAATTCAGCTGGTGGGAGATCTCTTCCGGGTAGGTCTGCAGCGTGCTCGCGGCCTGCAGCGCGGTGATCTCCGCGCGCATGTGCGTGGCGAGGCGGAAGCCGAAGACCAGCACCACGCCCATCACGACGCCCAGCGCGGTAAGGATGCCGGCGGTGACGAGTTGGCGGCGGCGCTCAGTGCCTGCAACGCTCATCTTGAGACTCTCCTGTTTTACTTGGGCAGCTCGAAACGCATCAGGGTCTTGACCGGGACCTCAACCGCGGTACCGTTCACGATCGTCGGCGCGTAGCGCCAGTGCTTGATCGCGGCGATCGCGGCGCGGTCGAACACGCCCGGCGGCGTAGCCTCGATCACGTGAATGTCGCGCGGCTCGCCGTTGACGTCGACCGTGAACTGCAGCGTTACGGAACCTGCCACGTGCTGGTTGAGCGCGCTCTCGGGGTAATCCGGCGGCGGTGAGCGCAAGCGCTTGAGCCCGGCGGCAAGCGTTGCGGGGTCGAGCGTCGCAGGGCTGCGCGGGCTCGCCTGCGCCTGCTGGACGGCCGCGAGGTCCTTCGGGTCCGCGCCCAGGCGCTTGGCCTGGGCGAGGTCGGCGTCCGCGTTCTTGCCGGCGGCGATGGTGGTGCGGGCGCGCTCGAGGAGCTTCGCCGCCAGCTCGTGGCTGGCGTCCACGAGGCTCGCGTTGCCCGGATCGCTTGCCTGCAGCTGCGTCAGGTAGAACACGGCGCTGTCCTGCGCCGGATCGGTGAGCCGCCCGTCGCGGATACGATCGCGGGCACCATTGAGCAGGCGGTCGTTCTCGCTCTGCGCGGCCTTCTGGCGCGCGCTCGTGAGGTCGCGCTGGAAGGCGAGGATGTCGGCGCTCTTCATGCCCGCGCCGCGCGCCTCGCTGAGCCAGTGGTCCTCGTCGGCGGAATTCTTCGCCAGTGCCGCCTCGCGGGCCTTGCGCAGGTAGGCGGATGCCAGGTCGTGCTGCGCATGCTGCGTCAGCGGGTTGGCCGCGGCCAGCACCAGCAGCTGCGTCATGTAGCTCTTGGCGCTGTCGTCCGGGTCGTTGAGCTTGCCGTCGCGGATACGGTCCTCGATGAGCCCCGCCAGGCGTGTGACCTTGGCGTCCTCGCCGCGGCGGGCGATGTCGGCGCGCCACTTGGCGAGCTGATCGGGGGAGAGGTCGCCGGCGGCCTGCGCCTGGCGCACCAGCACGGCGGCGCGCTCGAGATTGCCATCCGCCAACGCCTTGCCGATCGCCGCGGCGTACAGGCGCTGATCGAAGCCGGCGCTGCGCGCATCCTCGGGGCTGGCGGACTTGAAGTTCGCGAGCGTCTGCGCCGCCTCATCCAGGCGCGCAGCTCCCAGAGCCTCCTCGAACCGTCCGGCGAGCACGCCCGCGACGCGCTGCAGGCCATCGCGGGCCTCGGCATTGCTGGCATCCGCGGCGGCGGCGGAACGGTAGTAGACCAGCGCATTGTCGCCGGTGGGCTCGGTGAAGCGCCGCTCGTGCATCGCAAGTCGTGCCTTCTCGAGCAGGTCATCGACCTTGCCGTGCACGATGGAGGTGTCGGCGAGCGGCTCGGGTGCGGCGGCCTCGGCGCTCGCGGCGGCCGGTTGTGCCGCTGCGGGGGCGGCACCGCTGCCGGCGGCCGCGGCGTGCGGGGCGGGTGTGGCCGCGGCCGGTAGCGCCGCGGACTGGCCGTGCGTGAAGTACCAGTAGCCCCCGCCTGCGGCGGCGAGCGCGGCAAGGGCGGCGCCGAGCAGCAGGAGCTTGGACTTGCCATCCGTGCCCGCGGGGCCGTCGTCGGGTGTGGCCGCGGCATTCTCGGGTCGGAAGGCGCCGATGCTCAGGTCGCTCTCGGGCAGCGGCAGCTGTGGCGCGGGGGTGGCGGCGCGCGCTGCGAGCGCCTCGGCGATCGCGCCTTCGAAGACCGCGGCGGTCTTGCGCGGATCTACCGGGGTCGTCAGGACCGCGAACACCTTGCTGCCCTTGAGGGCAGCGGCCGCCTGCTTCTCTGCTGAGGCCTCGGCAAAAACCAGCACCAGCGCGCGCGGGGCGCGCGTTACTGCGCTGTCGACCGCGGCGCGCAGGTTCGCGACCGCGCGTGCGTCAATCACCAGGATCTGGGCGCGTTTGGCGCTGCTGAGGCCCTCGAGGGCCGCGTCCAGGGTATCGACCGGGTGCACCGCGGCCTGGCCATCGAGGGTCTGGCCGAGCTCGAGCAGGAAATCGTCACGCGTGGTGACCGCGGTGATCTCGACCGCGGGGCGTGAGCTGACGCTCGCGCTGTTAGGGTTCGCAGTCTCTGGGCTGCGGGAGGCAGTCGATGGGGCACTGGCCACGTGGCGTCTCCAACAAGGGCGGTCATCGGTTCAAGCGCGGCGAATTCTGCGTTCGCGCACGCGCGGCCTGCACGCACGCCGAGCTCCGGTGAGTACGCACAAAGTCCCGCCGCCTCAGGATATGTAGCCTCTGCGCGGGCGCAGTGCGTCAGTTCACAATAACGACAGGCGTCGTCGGGAGCGCGCGACGGCCCGCACCAAACCTTTGAAGCACTGCTCGCTTTGTGAACTCGCGCCGCGCGGCTGGCACGGCAGCGGCCTCAGACGCGCCTTGGACAGGTTGCGCAGCCGCGAAGCGCGCGCACCCAAAGCTTGAGATGTGGCGGCTGGCAGGCGCGCCGCCGGGCGTGAGCGACGCGTAGAGCGCGCCCTTCGTGAATGCACGGAACTGGAGCAGCGCCCACCTATAGCGCACCAGCGAGGTGCGCGCAACGCGCTGTTCAATCAGTCACTTAAGAAAAAACCTGCGGCTGCGCAGCTCCTCATGCGAATTGGGACTGGCGCGATTGCATCGCGCAGTGAACAATCTGGCGCTGTGACCGTCTTAACGTATTGGGGTGATCAGGAACGGAAGGCCGTCACTTTCTGCACCAGGAGATCGGACTAAGTTAAGAACGCTGGCAGCGCCGGCATCGCCCGGCGCCCGGCAGGAGACTTATGAGCTCAACGGGAGGGAAGGATGATGCGACCACTCGCTGACCAGAATTCCCACGGCAGTACTGCCGAGTTCATCGATACGCTCAGTTCATTCAGCCGGCTGCACCGTGCCCAGCGCTGGGAAGGTACCTTCGGCGAGTTCCTCACCACGATTCTCCCCGCCAACCCGGTGGCGCTGGCGCGCAGCAGCCATGAGTACATCTGGGACATGCTGCGCTGGCACGGCCGGGCGGCAGCGCCCGAGGCCAGCGAGAACCACCGCGCCCGCGACCTGTTCAAGCGCGAGCTGTTCGGCATCGACGAGCCGCTCGCGCGCGTGGTCGACTATTTCAAGGCCGCCGCCGCGGGCTCCGACGTCGGCCGGCGCCTGCTGTTGCTGCTCGGGCCGCCCTCGGGCGGCAAGTCGACGCTCGCGATCCTGCTCAAGCGGGGACTCGAGGAGTACAGCCGTACCGATGAGGGCGCGATGTACGCGATCCGCGGCTCGCCGCTGCGCGAGAATCCCCTCAACCTCATTCCCACCAGCCTGCGCGCGGAGTTCCGCGAGCGCTACGGGGTGCACGTGCAGGGCGAGCTGTCACCGTGGGCGCGCGATTACGTCGAGCGCGAGTTCGAGGGCGACTTCGTGCGCGTGCCGGTGGAACGCGTATTCCTGAACGAGGCGCTGCGCGCCGGCATCGGCACCTACGCCCCGCACGACCCTACCACCGCGGATATCGCCGACCTGGTCGGTTCGGTGGACCTCGCCAAGGTGGCGCAGATCGGCGATGAGGGCGATCCGCGCGCCTGGTCGTGGTCGGGCGCGGTATATGCCGCCAGCCGCGGCGTGCTCGAGATGATCGAGATCCTCAAGGTCAAGCGCGAGTTCCTGTACCTGCTGCTCACCCTGACGCAGGAGAAGAACGTCAAGGTCTCGCGCTTCCCGCTCATCCACCTCGATGAGACGATTCTCGCGCACACCAACCTCGCCGAGTTCCACAAGTTCCTGCAGGAGAAGGAGAACGAGGCGCTACTGGACCGCATGGTGATCATCAAGATCCCCTATGCGCTCTCCTACCGCGACGAATCGCGCATCTACCAGAAGCTGGTGTCGGGTGCGCCCGCCTTCCGTAACGTGCATCTGGATCCGCACGTGCTCAACCTCGCCGCCGTATGGGGCATCCTCACGCGCATGGTCAAGCCCGAGCGCGAGGGCCTCGATGTGGCGAAGAAGCTGCGCATCTACGCCGGCGAGTCAGTCGAGGGCGTGCCGGAGAGTGAGGGCGTGCGGCTGCACGCCGAGACCCCGGATGAGGGCATGAACGGGGTGAGCCCGCGCTTTGTCATCAACGCCATCTCCAACGCCATCACCCGCGGCAACACCCACAGCCTCACCAGCATGGAGCTGCTGCTCGCGCTCAAGGACGCTATCGAGAACGATGCGCGCATGGACGCCAAGCAGAAGAAAGGCTGGATCGATCACCTGGTGACCGCACGCAAGGAGTTCTACAACCGCTGGGTCAAGGAGGACGTGCACCGCGCGATGTTCGCCTCCTTCGAGGCCGAGGCGCAGCAGCTGCTGGAGAAGTACCTGGATGAGGTCGAGGCCTCCCTCGATCACCGCCAGGTGACCGACCCGATCACCGGTGAGAACCGCCCCGCGGATGAGCGCTTCCTGCGCTCGGTGGAGGAGAAGATCAAGGTCTCCGACTCCGGCAAGATGTCCTTCCGCCAGGAGGTGGTGCGCAAGGCCATGGTGGCGTTCAAGGCCGGCGAGAAGTTCAAGCTCGCCAGCCACGCCCGCATGCGCGAGGCGATCGAGCAGTACCTGTTCGAGGAACGCCGCGACGTGCTGCGGCTCGTGACCTCGACCGCGCGCCCCGACGATGAGGCGCGCCAGAAGATCTCGGTGGTGCAGCAGCGCCTGGTGACCGAGTACGGCTACGACGAGCACAGCGCCAAGGAGGCCCTGAGCTACGTCACGACGCTCCTCGCCCAGGAGTAGCACCTCAGGGTCCACTTGCAGCAGGAGTAACGGCAAAGCCCATGGACGAGGACAGCGGCAGTCGCGGCGATCAGGCCGGGGCGGGAAAGTGGTACGAGCTCTTCTCCCGCGGGGCACGCGACTGGCTGCGCCACGATGAAAAGGTGCGCGAGGCGGTGCGCGCCAACCTGCCGGAGATCATCGCCGGCGGCGACGTCATCAATGACGGCGCGCGCACCGTGCGCGTGCCGGTGAAGATGCTCGAGCACTACCACTTCCGCCTGCGCCGCCCCGAGGAGCAACAGGGCGCCGGGCAGGGCAAGGCCAAGCCCGGCGACGTGTTCGCAGATCCGGCGCGCGATAAGGGCCCGGGCGAGAAGGGCGCCGGCGGGCGCGACGATGGCGGGGTGCAGCTGCTGCTCGAGTTCAAGGTCGACGACATCGTCGACTGGCTATGGGAGGAGATGCAGCTGCCGAACCTGAAGGCGCGCGTCGGACCCGCCGATGACAGCGACTGGATCCGCGAGGGCTGGGACCGGCGCGGCGCGCGCTCGCGCCTCGACCGCCGCCGTTCCTTCAAGGAACTCGTCAAGCGCCGCGCCGCCCCCGGGGCGACGCAGACCTTCACGGACGAGGACCTGCGCTTCCGGCAGCTGGCGCGCCGCAAGCAGCCCGCCGTGCATGCGGTGGTGTTCTTCATGCTGGACGTCTCGGGCAGCATGTCCGACCGCGACCGCAAGCTCGCCAAGACCTTCTTCTTCTGGGTGGTGCAGGGCCTGCGGCGCGAGTACAAGTCCCTCGAGACCGTGTTCGTGGCGCACACCACCGAAGCCTGGGAATTCAACGAGCCGGATTTCTTCCAGGTCTCGGGCAGCGGCGGCACCGTGGCCTCGGCGGGCCTGCTCAAGGTGCGCGAGATCATGGATGCGCGCTGCAACCCGGGCCGCAGCAACATCTACCTCTTCTACGCCTCCGACGGCGACAACGCGGTGAGCGATGCCGCCGAGGCGCGCGCCGCGCTCGCCAGCATCGCCGCCGACACCTGCTACACCGGCTACGTGGAGGTTTCCTCCGGGGTGTCGCGGCAGCTGGATACCGAGACCGGCAAGCTCTACGCCGAGCTTGGCGCCGCAGGCGGCGCCGCCGGCTCCTATGCGCTGAATGACTTCGATGACGTGTGGGGGGCGGTGAAGCACTTCTTCAGAGCACACAACCAGGAGGGCGCCACTCCATGAGCGGCGACTGGCAGAGCTACGTGCGCCGCATCGAGGATCTCGCCGCCCGCTCCGGACTTAAGTTCCACCCGGTCGACTTCGAGGCGGTGCCCGACAGCTTCATGATGGAGATCGCCGTCTACGGGCTGCCGGTGCGCATGCCGCACTGGTCCTTCGGCGTGCGCTACATCTACCAGCTGATCCAGCGCCACATGGGGCATTCACGCCTCTTCGAGGTGGTGTTCCCCGGCAATCCCGGGCACGCCTACCTCGCCCAGAGCAATGGCCTCGCCGAGAACATCCTGGTGACCGCGCACGTGCTCGGGCACGCGGACTTCTCGCGCAACAACCTGCTGTTCCGGCGCTGCCAGGAGCAGGTGAGCGAGCGCATCGTCGAACACGCCGCCAACCACGCGCGCCAGATCAGCCAGGCGATCGAGAGCTACGGCGCCGAGCGCGTCGAGGCCACCCTCGATGCCGCGCTCGCGCTCGAGCAGCACATCGACGTCGACCAGGCGCTGCGCCGTCAGCGCTACCCCGAGTACGCCGCGGAACCAAAGGCGCTGGCGGACGATGCGTTCCGCAAGCGCTTCGCGGCGCTCGAGCCGGCCACGAGCTCCGCTGCCACCGAGCTGCGCAAGCGCGCTCCGGTGCCGCCGCACCCGGAGCGCGACCTGCTCTGGTTCGTCGCCCACTACGCACCGGAGATGGAGAGCTGGGAGCGCGACATCTTCCTCGCGGTGCGCGAGGAGTCCTTCTATTTCTACCCGGTGTTCGCCACCCAGATCATGAACGAGGGCTGGGCCTCCTACTGGCACGCGCGTCTCTTGCGCGAGGCGGACTTCGTGCCACAGCAGGCCTACGTGGATGCGATCAAGTGCCACTCGGACGTAGTGCGGCCGATCGCCGCCGAGGCGCAGGTGGCGCTGAATATCAACCCGTATCACCTGGGGTTCGCGATGTGGGAGAATATCGTCGCCGCGCAGGGGCTGGAGGCGGCGCGGCGCATCATGGCGGAGGATGACGACTTCGGCTTCGTGCGCAATCACCTCACGCGCGAGCTCGCCGAGGAGCTCGGACTGTTCCGCTACAACGCCCGCAGCGACGGACAGGTGCGCGTGCTCGAGAACGACCTCGACGCGCTGCACGAAGTGCTGCTCGCGCCCAAGTACAACTTCGGCGCACCCGTAGTCTCGGCGGCACACGTGCGCAACGACGGTACCCTGGAGCTCACGCACGACAGCACGGTCGACGGGCGCGGTCTTGATCTAGAGCGCAGCCGCAAGGTGCTCGACTATCTGCACCGCGTGTGGCGGCGCCCGATCGTCCTTACGACCGTCAACCAGGCAGGCTCGGCGCTCGAGGTCACGGCACCCTAGGGTTTCGCCGGCGTCTGCGCCTTGGGCGTAGCCGCGGGCGCATCGCCGCCCCAGTCCTCTTCGTCCCCCGAAGTGACGATCGACACCGGATCACTCGCCGGCGAGCTGTCCGCGAGCGCCTCATCGAGCTGCTCCTGGATCTTTCGCCGCACCCGCTCACGCGCCTCGTTTTCGGGATTGTTCATCGCATCGCACTCCTGGATATCGGACCAAGCTATGCATCGGCGGTGGCCTGCACCCCCCACCGGGAGTAGGCTTTTACCGCAGCCGGCGTGCACTGGCGTGCCGCACCGTTCCTGCAGGCTGAATGGAGCATACGCCATGGGGTACACGACTTCAGGCATCCGCAACATCGCCCTGGTCGGCCAGGCCGGCGCTGGCAAGACCTCGCTCCTTGAGACGCTGCTGCTGCAGGCGGGGGCCATCCGCAGCCGCGGCAGCCTCGCGCGCGGGACCACCGTGTCGGATTTCGATCCGCAGGAGAAGCGCCTGCAGCACTCCCTCGATACCACCATCGCAGGCTTCGAGCACCGGGGCGTGCGTGTGAACGTGATCGACACCCCCGGCTACGCGGATTTCCTCGGCAAGACCCTCGCGGTGCTTGAGGCAGTGGAGGCAGTGGCGATCGTGGTGAGCGCGGTGGGCGGGGTGGATTCGCTCACGCTGCGCCTGCTGGAGTTCGCGCGCGAGCGCGAGCTGTGCCGCCTCATCGTCATCAACAAGATCGACGGCCGCGAGGCGCGCTGCGCGGAAGTGCTCGCGCAGTTGCGCGAGCTCATCGGCCCGGAGGTGCTGCCGCTGAACCTGCCCGCCGGCGGCGGCGACGCCGTGGTGGACTGCTTCTTCCAGCCGCGCGGCCGCGCGACTGACTTCTCCTCCGTGGCGGCCGCGCACACCCAGATCATCGACCAGGTGGTGGAGCTGGATGAGGCGCTCATGGCGCTCTACCTCGAGCAGGGCGAGGAACTCTCGCCGGAGCAGCTGCACGACCCTTTTGAACAGGCCCTGCGCGAGGGCCATTTGATCCCGGTGTGCTTTACCTCGGCGGACGCCGGCAGCGGCGTCGCCGAGCTCCTGGCGGTCATCGAGCGCCTGATGCCCAATCCCGCCGAAGGCAACCCGCCGCCCTTCCTGCGCGGCAGCGGTGCGGGGACGCGCGTGGCGGTGGCGCCGGATCCGGCGCTGCACGTGATTGCGCACGTCTTCAAGGTGAGCATCGACCCCTACGTCGGCAAGCTCGGCGTGCTGCGCGTGCACCAGGGCACGCTGCGGCAGGGGAGCCAGCTCTACGTCGGTGATGCGAGGAAGCCGATCAAGATCGCGCACCTCTACCGGCTCATGGGCAAGGAGACGACCGAGATGGTGAGCGCCATCCCAGGAGACATCTGCGCGGTCGCCAAGCTCGAGGAATTGCACCTGGATGCCGTGCTGCACGACTCGCACGACGAGGATCAGTATCACCTGAAGCCGGTGCCGTTCCCGCCGCCGATGCTCGGGCTTGCGATCGAGCCGCAGCGCCGCGGCGATGAGCAGCGCCTGGCGGACACGCTGCACAAGCTCACCGCCGAGGACCCGTGCGTACGCATCGAGCACCACGCGGCGCTCAATGAGACCGTGCTCTACGGCATGGGGGAATTTCACCTGCGGGTGCTGCTCGAGCGCATGGGCGAGCGCTATGGGGTGCAGGTGAAGACCCACCCGCCGAGCATTCCCTATCGCGAGACCGTGACTAGGGCCGCCCAGGGGCACTGCCGGCACAAGAAGCAGACCGGCGGCGCCGGGCAGTTCGGCGAGGTGTATCTGCGGGTCGAGGCCCTCGGTCGTGGCGGCGGGTTCGAGTTCCTGGACGAGGTGGTGGGCGGGGCGATCCCGGGCCAGTACCTGCCGGCGGTGGAGAAGGGCGTGCGCCAGGTGCTCGCGGAAGGCGCGCTGGCCGGTTTCCCGATCGCGGACGTGCGCGTCACCGTCTACGATGGCAAGCACCACGCGGTGGATTCCAAGGAAGTGGCCTTCGTCTCCGCAGGCCGCAAGGCCTTCCTCGATGCGCTGCAGAAAGCGAGCCCCATCGTGCTCGAGCCGATCATGCACCTGGAAATTACCGCGCCCGCGAGCGCCATCGGTGACATCACGGGCGACCTCGCCACCAAGCGCGCGCGCATCAACGGCAACAATTCACTGCCCGGGCAGCGCGCGACGCTCTCGGCGCTGGTGCCGCTCGCGGAAGTCTCCGAGTACCAGTCGCGCCTCAAGGCGCTCACCGGGGGGCAGGGGGCCTACACCATGCAGCTGAGCCACTACGATCCGGTGCCGTCGCGTCGGCAGCAGGAGCTGAAAGACGCCTGGCGCCCGCGCGCCGAGGAAGAGTGAGACGGCGTGCGCTGTTTCCGGTTTTCGCGCTTGTCATAACACCGCGCCCTCTTTATCGGGACGCCCGCTCCGGGCGACACTCCCCTGCAGTTGTGTGCGGCGGGAGTAAGTGACATGCGTGGCCTTTGGGTGTGGACACTGGGTGCGGTGAGCGCGTCGCTGCTGGCGATGGCGGCGCCGCCTGCGGTTGGCGCGGTTGCCGGCTGTCCGACGCAGAGCGGCATGCAGGATGCGTCCCGGCCTAACAAGCCGAGCTCCTTCGAGCCGCATGCCCGGCCCCCGGGCAACGCCTACGGCATGCCGATTGGCGACAAGATCCTCACCAAGCGGGTGAAGAAGAAAAAGCCCGCAGGCCCCGCCGCCAGGAGCGATGCCCTCGCCTGAGGGCGGCCGGTGAGCTTGCCTCTTGAGGCCCTAAGGCTTCTTCCAGCTGACCTTGTCACCGGCCTGCAGGCCGAGTTTGGCCGCCAGCCCGCCTCGCAGTTCCAGCACCCCTGATACCGGCCCCCCCGAGGAGAGCGTCTCGAGCGACAGCGGGTGGGCGCGCTCGATGATCTTCACCACGCGCCCGGTCGCATCGATGAAGAGCATGTCGAGTTCGATGTAGGTGTTCTTCATCCACATGTTCTCCACCCGCGGCGGCTCGAGCGGGAAAATCATGCCCTCGCTCTCGGGCAGGTCGCGTACGAACATCAGTCCCTGCTGGGCGCGCGGCTCGGTGTCGGCGACCCAGACGCGCAGCTGATGCACCGCGGCGGGCTTCAGCTGCGTGATGGTGAGGTCGGTGCGCGGATAGGTGGCGAGGTCGAGCGGCGGCGGCTCCGGCTGGGCGACTGCAGTTCCCGGGACTCCCAGGACGAACCACAGGAGCAGCAACAGCAGGCGAACGGGGGCGACTTGCGGCGGCATGGGCGTTCCTTCGGCAGGGGCGACGTGAGCCTTCAGAGTTTGTCGGCGGCAGCGGGGAGCGGGGCCTCATCCGCGGCGTCCTCGAACACCGCCGTGCCGGCGAAGTCGAAGCTGCTGACGAGGATGCGCGCATCGCTGCTCAGGGTGCTGGCCGGGGCGACGCAGAAGCCTCGCGCCACGATGCGCCAGGAGCGCACGCTGCCACCGAGCGCCCCGACGCGCTCCTGGCGCAGCTCATCCACCGTGCAATGATCATCCCCACGCGTGGCGAACAGGCGACCCTCGCCCTCGAAGATCACCGTGAGGTTCGTCGGCAGCTCGTGCCCGGCGTGACCCTCGCGCGCATTGTCGACGCCGAACACCAGGCGTAAGCGGCGGCCGTCGGCGTGGCGGGGGCCTGCGAAGGCGACGCGCAGGCCGCTGCCATCTGGACGCGGGCCCCCTTCGCACTGCATGTCGGCGTCGTGCCAGTTCACATCGAGGTTCATCGCGCCGCGGATGCGGGCGCGCAGGTAGCCGTTGCCGGTGGCCAGGCAGCCGTGGCCCGTGGCGCCCGGGGCCGCTCCCGCCGAGTGCGAGGCCGGGGCCGCTACCAGGAGCACGGTGAGGCAGAAGGGGAGCAGGGGGCTGCGCATTGCGGCAAGTCTACCGTGCCGCGCACGCCTCCCTGAAGCTCACGCCCCGGGTACCACCAGCAATGACTTCGCAAGACGCGCGTGCCCGCGCACCAGCGCGCGGGCCAGGTGCATCAGGATCGTCAGCAGGATGACGCCGGCGACGAACAGCAGCGTCCCCGACAACCAGGGATGATCCAGGGAGTAGACCGAGCCCTCGCTGCCGTAGTGGATGTCCATCACCCGGAAGTCCCCCGGCACCCAGCCGAAATACTGCGCCACCAGCGCGAGCGGCGTGCCGATGAAGGCTGCGCTCACGGCAAGCCCGGTGACCGCGATGGTGAAGTAGAGGATGCCGAGCGGCAGCATGACCAGGAGGTAGGCGAGCGTGGTCCAGGTGCGCACGTCCTTCAGCATCTCCCCGATGCGTGACCACCAGCTGCCGGCCGCTCCCGGGTGCACCGGGCGGCGGGGCATGCGCTCCCCCGTGACCGCCTCCACGAGGCGCCCTTCCCCGAGCGCGATGACGCGGGCGATGCCGATGAAGGCCAGGAAGAAGGGGATGCCGATGATGAGGATCGCAAAGCCTGCTGACAGCGACAGGCCCACGACCACAAAGGTGAAGTAGACGATGCCGGTGGCGAGCGCGAGCAGCATGTAGAAGAGTGAACTGTAGGTGCGCGGATCGAGGTAGACCCCGAAGAAGCGCCTGAGCGGTGAGGCACCCGCGCTGATGCGCGGGCCCGGCGACTTGAGCGCCGCCTTCACCTTCACCTCGGTGTCGCGGTAGGCCGCAGCCACCTCCTCCGGGGCGCCGTAGGTGCTCGCAATGAGTTCGAGCACGTCACTTTCGGACTTGTCCGGGTGTGCGGCCACTTCCGCGCGCAGGTATTCCTCCGCGTCGTAAAGCGCATCCTGGGTCAGCGCCGGGTCATCGCCGCCGAGGGCTGCGCGCAGCTGTTTCAGGTAGTCATCGATCGAGCGGGGAGCGTTCATGGGTGTTGTCCTTCGATGAAACGATCGACGAAGCTGCGTGTCTGGCGCCAGATGTCGCTCCAGTGCGCGAGCATGGCGCGGCCCTCATCGGTGATGCGGTAGTAGCGCCGCGGCGGACCTGAGTAGGAGGGCACGACGCGGCTCGTAAGCAGGCCCTGCGCGGCGAGCGCGCGCAGCACCGGATATACGGTGCCCTCCTTGAACAGCGCCTCGCCTTCGTTGGCCCGCTGCAGGCGCTTGGCGATCTCATAGCCGTAGAGGTCCTCGGTGCTGCCGCTGAGGACTGCCAGCAGCACCAGGGAGACCAGACCTCCATTGAGGTCCTTCTGAAACTTACGTGCCTGGCTATCGTCCATTTGATAGTACTATTTACTTTATAGTACTAGAAGTCAACTAGTATGGTGGTTGCGAACAACCGCGGTTAGAAGGTGCACCGCGGGCCGGATGCCGCCGCGCCCTCAGGGCCAGGTCAAAAAAAGCTCACTCCGGGGAGCGCCCGGGAGGCTGCTAGACTTTCCGGCGCCCCCGGCGATAAGTCGAAAGCCCCCTGATGAGAAATTCGCTCCTCGAAGTCACCCCCGTCATCCCGGGGAGCCTGTCCCGACTCACCGAGCTTGCCGGCAACCTGTTCTTCAGCTGGCACCGCCCGGCGCGGGCGCTGTTCGAGGACCTGGATCCGGAGCTGTGGAAGCAGACCAACGGCAACCCGCGCCTGATGCTCCGCTGCGTCAGCCAGAAGACCCTCGAGCGCTGTGCGGTGGATGAGACCTATCTTGCCCGTTATCACACGGTGCTCGAGACGCTCGACGCCTACCTGAAGGTGCGCACGCCCGGCTCGGACGAGCCCCTGGTCGGTTACTTCTGCGCCGAATACGGCTTTCACGAGAGCGTGCCGATCTACTCAGGCGGACTCGGCGTGCTCGCCGGTGATTACTGCAAGGCGGCGAGCGATGAGCATGCCAACTTCGTCGGCGTCGGGCTCCTCTACGAGCAGGGCTACTTCACCCAGACCGTCGACAATGACGGCGTCCAGCACGCCCAATATCTCGAACGGGACCCGCGCGACCTGCCCGTGGAGCCGGTGCGCAACGCCGCCGGCGAGTGGCTCACGATCACGGTGCGCATCGGCGCGCGGGATGTGGTGGCGCGGCTGTGGAAGGCCCAGGTGGGGCGGGTCGCCGTCTACCTGCTCGACACCAACTGCACCGAGAACGCCCCCTCCGACCGCGACATCACCCACCGCCTCTACGGCGGCGATGAGTCCACGCGCGTGCGCCAGGAGATGATCCTCGGCATCGGCGGCGTGCGGGCGCTGCGCTCGCTCGCTATCGCGCCGGCGGTGTGGCACCTGAACGAAGGGCACGCCGCCTTCCTGATCCTCGAGTTGCTGCGCGAGCACTTAAGGCTCGGTCTGCCCTTCAGCGCCGCCCTCGAGGCGGTCGCCGCCGACTGCGTGTTCACGACCCACACGCCGGTCGCCGCCGGGCACGATGCCTTTGGTCTTGAGCTCATGGTGCAGAACTTCGCCGACTTCATCAAAGAGCTCGGCATCCCGACCGAGCGCTTCCTCGAGCTCGGGCAGGCGCCCGGCAATCCCGGCCTCTTCAACATGACCCGCCTGGCCTTGAACGGCACCCGCCACGTCAACGGCGTCAGCCGCATCCATGGCGCTGTTTCCGCGCGGCTGTGCGCCGATCAGTGGCCGGAGGTGCGTCCGGAGGACAACCCGGTCGGCTGGATCACCAACGGCGTACACGTGCCGACCTTTCTGCACCAGCGCTGGATGGAGTTCTTCGACCGCGAGCTCGGGCGCGAGTGGCGCGAGCGGCTGCGGGACGCCGAGTTCTGGCGGGCACTCGAGGGGGTGCCGGATGAGCGCTACTGGGCCACCTCCCAGGACGTGAAGGCACGCATGCTGGCGAGTGTGCGCGAGCGCCTGCAGCGCGAGTACCAGAGAAAGGGCCTGAGCCCGGCGCAGCTGCGGCACGTGACGCGCTTCCTCGATCCGCAGCGCCCCGGGATCCTCACCCTCGGCTTCGCGCGCCGCTTCGCCACCTACAAGCGCGCGACGCTCCTCATGCGCGACCGGGCCCGCCTGGCGCGCCTCGTCAACAACCCGGAGAGCCCGGTAGTGCTGCTCTTCGCCGGCAAGGCGCACCCGGCGGATGAGCCCGGCAAGTACGCCCTGCGCGAGATCCGCCAGCTGATGATGAGCGAGGAGTTCGCCGGGCGGATCATCTTCCTCGAGGACTACGACCTGCAGCTTGCCCGCAGCCTCGTCTCCGGGGTCGACGTCTGGCTCAACAATCCCATCGCGCCGCTCGAGGCGAGCGGCACCTCCGGCATCAAGGCCGCCATCAACGGGCGCCTGAACCTCTCGATCCTCGATGGCTGGTGGGCGGAAGGCTGGATGGGGGATAACGGCTGGGGGATTCCGCCGGCCTCGGTCCAGGATCCCGAGCGGCGCGATGCGCTCGAGGCTGAGCTGATCCTCGGGGCCCTCGAGGAAGAAGTGGTGCCGCAGTACTACGCGCGCGACGAGGCGGGGGTGCCGCAGGCCTGGGTGCGCTCCAGCAAGCGCGCCATGATGAGCGTCATCCCGCGCTTCAACATGCGCCGCGTGCTGTTCGACTACACCCGGGGACTCTACGAGCCCGCCGCCGCCCAGTACCGGCAGCTGTCCGAAAACGGCTTCAGCGGCGCCCGGTCGCTGGCGGACTGGAAGCTGCGCGTGCGCCAGGCCTGGCCGCGCGTGAGTCTGAAGCTGCTCACCGACGGCGCGCGCGACCTGCCGCGCGGGGAGCGGCTGCGGCTGCGCATCGCGGCAGGGCTCAACGGCCTCGCTCCGAGTGACGTGCGCATCGAGTTCATGGCGCGGCGCCTGCTGCCGGAGGCCGATCTTGCACCGCCGCCCCTGTCCTCCTACCTGCAGCCCCCGCGCGCTGGCCTGTGGCACGCGGCGCTGACACCGACCGAGGAACACGAGAGCGATGGCGCGCGGGTGTTCGCGCTCGACATCGAGCCGCCCGAGTGCGGCCAGTTCCGCACCGAGGTGCGCATCTATCCCTGGCACGAACTCTTGTCGCAGCCCTACGAGCTTGGGCTCATGAAGTGGCTGTGAGGCGGCGGCGGGCTGAGGTTGCGCGCGCGCCGCACCTTGGGGTGTAGTAGAGCCCATGCAGCGCCAGCCCGCCCGCGCTTCCTCCGGCCGCTATGTGAGCCGCCTCACCGGCGGCACGCTCGCGATCATCATGGCGGGCGGGCGCGGCGAGCGCCTGCGCGACCTGACCGCGCACCGCTGCAAGCCGGCCACCCCCTTCGGCGGCAAGTTCCGCATCATTGATTTCGTGCTCTCCAACTGCGTCAATTCCGGTATTCGCCAGATCTCGATCCTGACGCAGTACAAGGCGCAGTCACTCATCCAGCACGTGCAACACGGCTGGAGCTACCTGCGGGGCGAGTTCGGTGAGTTTGTGGAAGTGGTGCCGGCGCAGCAGCAGCTGGGGGGTAGCTGGTACCGGGGCACCGCCGATGCCGTGCACCAGAACCTCGAGCTGATCGTCTCGCACCGCCCCAAGCACGTGCTGGTGCTCGCCGGCGACCATATCTACAAAATGGACTACGGTCCGATGATCGCCTACCACGTGGAGAAGGGCGCGGACATCACCGTCGGGGTGGTGGAGGTGCCCTCGCGCGAGTCGCGCAACTTCGGCGTCCTCACCGCCACTGAGTGGAACCGCGTCACCAAGTTCGCCGAGAAGCCGGCGGAGCCGGACCGCCTGCCCGGGCGGCCCGACTCGATCCTCGCCTCGATGGGCATCTACGTCTTCAACTCGCGGCTGCTCGAGACCATGCTCACGGCGGATGCCGCCGACGAGGCCTCCGTCCACGACTTCGGCAAGGACGTCCTGCCGGCGGCGATCGCCGCCAACCGCCAGGTGTTCGCCTACCCGTTCCAGGATGTAAAGACGCGCGCGCAGAGCTACTGGCGCGACGTCGGCACGATTGATGCCTACTTCGACGCCAACCTCGAGCTGGTGCACGTGCGCCCGGAGCTCAACATCTATGACCAGGACTGGCCGATCTGGACCTACCAGGTGCAGCAGCCGCCGGCGAAGTTCATTCTCGACGAGGACGGCCGCCGCGGCACCGCGATCAACTCGATGGTGTCCGGCGGCTGCATCATCTCCGGCGCCGTGGTGCGCGAGTCGCTCATGTTCTCCAACGTGCGCGTGGAGGAGCGCTCCAGCATCCACCGCTCGGTGGTGCTGCCCAACGTGGAAGTCGGACGCGGCTGCGTCATCATGGGCGCGATCATCGATGAGGGCTGCGAGATCCCCGACAACACCAACATCGGCGTCGACCGGGAAGCGGACGCGCGGCGCTTCCACGTCACCGAGAACAGCGTGGTACTCGTGACGCCGGACATGCTGCGGCGTCTGCGCAGTGAGTGAGGCTGCGCGCGCGCCCGCGGTGCGGGTGAGGGCGCCATGAGTGCGCGCCTGCCGGTGGTGCTCATGTGGCACATGCACCAGCCCCAGTACAAGGACGCCCTCACCGGGCAGTACACGCTCCCCTGGACCTACCTGCACGCCATCAAGGACTACACCGACATGGCGGCGCACCTGGAGGCGAATCCTGCGGCGCGCGCCGTGGTGAACTTCACCCCGGTGCTGCTTGAACAGGTGGAGGAGATCGCGCGCCGCATCGCGGAGCATCTGAAACTGGGCACCGCGCTGCCAGACCCGGTGCTCGCGCTCTTAGGGCCCGAGGCCGTGCCTACCGATCCTGCGCAGCGCCTGAGCCTGCTGCGCGCCTGCCTGCGCGCGCAGCGCCAGCACCTGATCGAGCGCTTCGGCCCCTACCTCGAGCTCGCCAGCCTCGCCGAGACCTTAGGCACCCCGGAGCGCATCGGCTACGCCTCCGACCAGTTCATCCATGACCTCGCGGTCTGGTACCACCTGGCGTGGCTCGGTGAAACCGTGCGCCGCACGAACCCGCTCGTCGCAGCGCTCACCGATCGCGGCCGCGACTTCACACCCGGACAGCGCCGCGACCTGCTCAGCCTCATCGGCGAGCTCATGGGCCAGGTGGTGCCGCGCTACCGTGCGCTCGCTGAGCGCGGCACGGTGGAACTCTCGGTGACCCCGTACGGACACCCGATCATCCCGCTGATGATCGACTTCAAGAGCGCGCGCGAGGCGCTGCCGACCCTGCCGCTGCCGCAGCATGCCGCCTATCCCGGCGGCGCGGCGCGCGCCGCCTGGCACATCGAGGAGGCGGTGCGCGTATTCACCCGCGCCTTCGGCAGCGCGCCGGCCGGCTGCTGGCCGGCCGAGGGCGCAGTCAGCACCGCAACTCTTGAGATGCTCGCGAGCGTCGGCCACTTTCGCTGGGCGGCCTCCAGCTCCGGCGTACTGCGCGGCAGCCTGGCACTGGCTGATGCGCAGGTGGCCGCCGATCCGGCCGCCTATAACCGCCCCTACCGTATCCCCGGCACCGACATGGACTGCTTCTTCCGCGATGACTCGCTCTCGGATCTGATCGGCTTCACCTATGCGACCTGGCACGGCGATGACGCGGTTGGCAACTTCGTGAGCGATCTGGCCGCTCTCGCGCAGCACTACGCCGACGGCAGCGGCCACGCGGTGCTGGTCGCGCTCGATGGCGAGAATGCCTGGGAGCACTACCCCTTCAACGGCTATTACTTCCTCAAGGCGCTCTATGCGCAGCTCGCCTCCCACCCGCAGCTGGAGCTGATGACATTGTCGCAGTGCCTGGGGCGCGGCTTTCGGCCGGCGCCGCTGTCGCGGGTGCTCGCCGGCAGCTGGGTGAACGGCACGCTGGCGACCTGGATGGGCGATGCCGCCAAGAACCGCGCCTGGGACCTGTTGTGTGATGCCAAGGAGGCCTACGACCGCGTGATGCAGAACATGACCGATGCGGCGTTGCGCGCGCAGGCCGGACGGCAGCTGGCACTGTGTGAGTCCTCCGACTGGTTCTGGTGGTTCGGGGACTACAACCCGGCCGATGCCGTGGCCCAGTTCGACCAGCTCTTCCGACGGCAGCTCGTGACGCTCTACCGCCGCCTGAACCTCACGCCGCCCGCGGAGCTGGCGCTGCCGATCTCCACCGGCAGCGGCACGCCTGAGCACGGCGGTGTCATGCGCCGCGCCAGCGCCGGCTAGGCGCTGCCCGTGGCACCGCGGTGAGCGAACGACTGCCGATACTGGATCGCCGCCGCGCAGGCGTGCTCCTGCCCCTGTCGGCCCTCGAGGCGCCGCTCGGGCGCGGCGGCCGCGCCTGCGTCGACTGGCTCGCGCAGGCCGGATTCTCGGTGTGGCAGATCCTGCCGCTGGGGCCCACCGGGGCCGATGGCTCACCCTACTGGGTGCGCTCCGATCAGGCCGGGAACGCTGCGCTCCTCGACCCCCAGGAACTGCCGCCCGCGAGCCTCGTGCCGGATGAGGCATTCCGCGCAAGCGTCGCAGGCTGGCTGCCCGACTATGCCCTCTTCGAGGCGCTGAGCGAGACGCTCCGCGATGCACCTTTCTGGACCTGGCCGGCGGGGCTGCGCGAGCGCGACCCGCAGGCACTCGCAGCTGCGCGCCGCGATCTTGCCAGGCCGATCGAGCGCATCGAGCGCGAGCAGTGGGCATTTCACCTGCAGTGGCAGCGGCTGCGCGAGCATGCGCACGAGCGCGGGGTGCGCCTGTTCGGCGACCTGCCCTTCTACGTCGCACCATCCTCGCTCGAGACCTGGGCGCACCGCGGCCTCTTTCAGCTGCGGGCGAGTGGTGCGCCGGCAGCCGTGGGCGGGGTGCCGCCGGATTACTTCTCGGCGACCGGGCAGCGCTGGGGGAATCCCCTCTACGACTGGGGGGCGCTTGAGAAGAGTGGCTTCAGCTGGTGGACGGCGCGGGTCGCGGCGCAGCTCGCGCGCCTGGATCTTCTGCGCCTGGACCACTTCCGGGCGCTCGCGGCACACTGGGCGATTCCGGCCGACGCGCCCGATGCGCGCGGTGGCGCCTGGGCAGCGACCCCTGGAGCTGCGCTCCTCAGCGCCCTCAAGGCCCAGCTACCGGACCTGCCGCTCGTCGCTGAGGACCTGGGCGTCATCACCGCGGATGTCATCGAGCTGATGCGCGCGTTCGCGCTGCCGGGCATGCGCGTGCTGCAGTTTGCCTTCGATGGCAACCCCGCCAACCCGCACCTGCCTTACCAGTACCCGCGCGAGTGCCTCGCCTACACCGGCACCCACGACAACGACACCGCGCGCGGCTGGTATCAGACTCTGGACCCCGCCACGCGCGAGCGCGTGAACTTCTTCCTCGGCGGCGGCGGCACGCCGCCGATCCCGGAGGCCCTGGTGCGCGCGGTGCTCGCGAGCGTGGCGCAGCTGGCCGTGCTGCCGTTGCAGGATCTGCTCGGCCTCGACTCCGCCGCGCGCATCAATACCCCGGGCACCGCGAGCGGCAACTGGCAGTGGAAGATGCCCCCGGGCGCCCTGAGCGCCGCGCTCGCGCAGCACTGCGCGCACCTCAACAGCACCTTCGGCCGCGCCTGAGGCTGCGACAGCCCTTTGCTACCATGGCACGCATGAGATACCTGCCGCGCACGTTCCTCGGCGCGTTGCTGACGCTAGCACTGGGCGCCTGCGCGCTCGCACCGAAGCTTGAGGCTCCGCAGCTCTCAGTCGCCGACGTGCAGCTGCTCGGCGGGGACCTCTTCACGCAGCGCCTGCGGGTACGCATGCACGTGCAGAATCCGAACAACCGCGCGCTGCCGGTGCAGGGCATCACCTACCGCCTGGAGGTGGAAGGACAGGAGTTCGCCACCGGGGAGTCGGCGGCGAGCTTCGTGGTGCCCGCGCTCGGGGAAGCGGACTTCGACATGAACGTCAGCACCAACCTTGCGACGACGCTCATGAAGATCCTGAGCGGGGGCGCCAACACCCGCGCGCTCGCCTACCATCTCACCGGCAAGGTGACCTTGAGCGAGGGGTTCCTGCGCTCGGTCCCCTTCGAGCAGCGCGGCACCTTCAGGCTTGATCAGTGAGGCGCTCGTAGAGGGCGAGGTATGCCTGAGCCTGGCGCGTCCAGGAGAAATCCTGCGCCATGCCGTTTTGCACCAGGCGTGACCACAGCGGCGGCTGCGCGTACAGATCGAGCGCGGTGTTGAGGGCCCACTCGAGCGCCGGCGCATCGAAATCGTTGAACACGACGCCGGTGCCGCTGCCGCGCGCCGGGTCGAAGTGCTCGACCGAGTCCGCCAGTCCCCCGGTGCGCCGCACCACCGGCACCGTGCCATAGCGCAGGCTGTACATCTGGTTCAAGCCGCAGGGCTCGTAGCGCGAGGGCATGAGGAACAGGTCGCTCGCCGCCTCGATCCAGTGCGCGTGCGCATCATCGTAGCCGCGGTGGAAATGCACCCGGCCGGGAAAGTCGCGCGCCAGCGCGCGCAACCGCTCCTCGTACTGCGGCTCCCCGTTGCCGAGCGCCACGAACTGCAACGGTCGCGCGGCGAGCACGCGCGGCAGCGCCGCGCCGATCAGCTCGATGCCCTTCTGCGCCGCGAGGCGACTCACGATGCCGGCGAGCGGGAGGGCAGGATCGGTGTTGAGGCCCAGGCGCCCGAGGAAGGCCTGCTTCAGGTGAGCCTTCACCGCGAGGTGCTGCGGGTCGTAGTGCTCGGGGAGGAAGCGGTCGTGGCGCGGGTCCCACTCCTCGTAGTCGACCCCGTTCAGGATGCCGGAGAGCACGGTGGCGCGCGTTCGCAGGCTGTCCTGCAGGCCCATGCCGTAGGCGTCCGAGGCGATCTCGCGCGCGTGCGTCGGGCTCACCGTGTTGATCCAGTCGGCGTAGAGGATGCCGTGCCGCAGGGCATTGATGCGCCCGGCGGCAAGGTCAGGGGCGTAAAGCAGCGGCAGCTGTGCGCTCGTGAGGTTGAGGTCCGCCACCTGGTCGGCCCCGAAGATCCCCTGGTAGCCGATGTTGTGGATGGTCAGGAGCGTGCGGGCGCCGGCGAGCAGCGGCTCGCGCAGGTAGCTGCTCTTCAGGAACAGCGGCGCAAAGGCGGTGTGCCAGTCGTTGCAATGCACGACCCGCGGTGCCCAGCGCATCCCGCGGCAGGCCTCGAGCGCTGCGCGCGTGAAGGCGAGGAAGCGCACATGCTCATCCGCGTCCGCGGTGTAGATCGTCGGGCGTTCAAAGAGGGCGGGGCAGTCGATGAGGAAAACCGGGGCGCCGCCCGGCAGGCGCCCGCGCAGCAGCGCGCAGCCAAAGGACTGGGCGCCCACGGTGACGCGCAGTTTCTGCAGCCCCGGCACCGGCCGTGCCGCACATGCCGCGCGGTCGATGCTCGCGTAGGCAGGCGTAAACAGCCGTACGTCGTGTCCGGCGGCACTCAGGGTCTTGGTGAGGGCGCCGGCCACGTCCGCGAGTCCCCCGGTTTTGGACAGCGGGGCGACCTCGGAGGCCAGCAGGCATACCGCGAGTCGCTTCTCTGGGCTCATGTCATGGCACGCCGGGGCTTGAGGTTATGATGATCCGATGCAACGATTCCTGATCGCGCTGGCGCTCATCGTCCTGCTCGCGGTGTCCATCGGTATCGGCGTGGCGGTTGCCCGCTGGCCGCTGCTGTGGCACTGACAGAGCGCCGCGCAAGTCTAGCCGAATGCCCTCGAGGTCCGGAGCGCGGCTGCGCAAGATCCGGGTCGCCTGCGCCTTATGGGTCTTTATCATGGCGGCCATGAACGATCACACCACAAGCTTTCTCGACAGCCGCGATTTCGCGCGCATCGCGCGCGCCATCCGCTTCATCGACCAGAACTTCCGCGCCCAGCCGCGCCTCGCCACCATCGCGCAGGCCGTGCACCTCTCGGAGTTCCATTTCAACCGGCTGTTCCGCCGCTGGGCGGGCGTCACGCCGCGCCAGTACCTGGCCTTCGTGACCGCCCGCGCCGCGCGCGGCGCGCTGAGCAGCGCACCCTCGGTGCTGGAGGCGGCCTACGCAGTCGGGCTCTCCGCGCCCTCGCGCCTGCACGACCTCATGGTGACGCTCGAGGCGGTGACCCCGGGGGAACTGCGCACGGGAGGCGCAGGTCTTGAGCTCACCGCTGGCTTCAGCGCGACGCCCTTCGGGCGCGCGCTCATCGGCAGCACGGCGCGCGGCATTGCACATCTGTCGTTTGTCGAGGGCAGGCAGGAAGCCGCCGCGCTCGCCGCACTCGCGCGGCGCTGGCCGCAGGCGCACCTGGCGCGCGATGACGCCGCCGCCGCCGCGCTCGCGGCGCGCGTCTGGGATCCGGCGACCGTCGGGGCACCGCTGCGGCTCGCGGTGCCGGGCACGAACTTCCAGCTGAAGGTCTGGCGCGCGCTGCTGGAGACCGGCGCCGCGCCGAGCGTGAGCTACGCGCACCTGGCGCACGCGGCCGGCGCGGCAGCCGCGGCGCGCGCGGTCGGCAACGCGGTCGCTGCCAATCCGGTGGCCTGGCTCATTCCCTGTCATAAGGTACTGCGCCAGGACGGCGCCCTCGGGGGCTACCACTGGGGCACCGACCGCAAACGCGCGATGCTGGCCTGGAGCGCGCTGCGGGTTCAGGCGCGCCGGCCTGCGCGGCTCGCTACGCGGCAGCGGCGTCAGGCAACATAATCTGGCGCGCAGCGGCCCCCGCGGGCCCCGCGACGTCAAGGCCCCCGCCCTGTCAAAATACTGCAACTGCGCATAAGTATTTGAATTAAATAAATAAAATTAGTTCTATCCGGGCTTCCGTACCCGGAAGGCTGGTAAACTGGGAGCCGTCCCCCGTCTGATCGGCCACCCATGTCTGCCTCGCCTTACAAGCAACTCGAACAGGAGTTCAAGCGCCTGCATGCTTTCCGTGGCGCACTCGCGCTGTTGCGCTGGGATGCGGCCGTGATGATGCCGCGGGGGAGCGCCGATGTGCGTGGTGACCAGCTCGCAGCGCTTGAGACTGAGCACCACGCGCTGCTGACCGCGCCGCGCATCACGCGCCTGCTCGACCGGGCGCAGGCGAACCTGCAGGGGCTGGAGGACTGGCAGGTCGCCAACCTGCATGAGATGCGCCGCCAGCGCGACCACGCCATCGCCACCCCCGTCACCCTCGTGTCGCGCCTCACCAAGGCGGCCTCGCGGGCTGAGTCGAAGTGGCTCGAGGCACGCGCGGAGGGCAAGTTCGAGACCTTCGCACCCTATCTTGAGGAGGTCGTGCACCTGGTGCGCGACAAGGCCGCGCTTCTCGGGCAGGCGCTGAACCTTGCCCCCTACGACGCCCTCGTGGATGAGTTCTCCCCCGGCCTGACCACGCTCGACATCGACGCCATGTTCAAGGCGCTCTCGCGGCGCCTGCCGTCCCTGATCCGCGAGTCGATCGCGATCCAGGAGCGGCGGCCGCTGATGCCGCTCGTCGGCAAATTCCCGGCCGGCAAGCAGCGTGCGCTCGCGGTCGAGGTCATGAGGGCGGTCGGCTTCCCCTTCGACCGCGGCCGCCTCGATGAGAGCGAGCACCCCTTCACGGAGGGCAGCCCGGGCGACATCCGCATCACCACGCGCTTTGATCCCGATGATGTGTTTTCAGGGCTGCTCGGGGCGCTGCATGAAACCGGTCATGCCATGTACGACCTCGGGCTGCCGCAGGACTGGCGCGACCAGCCCGTGGGGCGCGACCGCGGCATGGCGCTCGAGGAGAGCCAGTCGCTGCTCATCGAGATGATCGTGTGTCGCAGCCGCCCGTTCGTGCAGTACGTGCAGCCGCTGCTCGCCAAGCACTTCGGCGTATCCGGCCCGGAGTGGGACCTCGAGAACGTCTACGGGCACCTGACGCGCGTGCAGCGCGGGCTGATCCGTGTGGATGCGGACGAGCTCACCTATCCTTTGCACATCATGCTGCGCTATGAGCTGGAGAAGCAGCTTTTGTCCGGGCAGCTCGCGGTGCGCGACCTGCCGGAGGCCTGGAACGCCGGCATGGAGCAGCGCCTCGGCATCCGCCCGGCCAACGACGTGGAGGGGTGCCTGCAGGACATCCACTGGGCGGTCGGCTCCTTCGGCTACTTCCCCTCCTATGCCCTCGGTGCCGTCATTGCCGCGCAGCTCTACGAGAGCATGCGTGCCGAACTGCCCGCCCTCGATGCTGAGCTTGCGCACGGGGAGTTCTCCGGCATGTTCGGCTGGCTGCGCACCCACGTGCACGGCCTGGGCGCCAAGGTGCCGGTGCAGGAGCTGTTGAAGAATGCCACCGGCAAGCCCCTGAACGCGGTGGCGTTCATCCGTTATGTCGAGGCGAAGTACCTCGAGACGAGTGCCAGCAGCGCGGCGGCCTGAAGGCCTTTAAACTGGCGCTCCCAAGAGCGCCGTCCGTTGCCGGGCAGCGTTTCGCCAAGCAGGTGCCGCCGCGATGAGTTGCCCCGAGAAGCCCTCCCGTACCCTGAACCGCCTCGCCGCGCAGCTGCGCGGCGCCGTGGGCAAGTGCATCGCCGACTTCGGCATGATCGGCGAGGGCGACCGGGTGATGGTGTGCCTCTCGGGCGGCAAGGACTCCTACACGCTGCTCGACCTGCTGCTCTCGCTCAAGCGTGCCGCCCCGGTGCATTTTGAGATCCTGGCCGTGAACCTCGACCAGAAGCAGCCGGACTTCCCCGCGCACGTGCTGCCCGAGTACCTGGCTGGCCTCGGCGTGCCGTTCCACGTGATCGAGCAGGACACCTACAGCGTCGTCCGACGCGTGATCCCCTCGGGACGCACCATGTGCGGGCTGTGCTCGCGCCTGCGGCGCGGGGCGCTGTATCGCTTCGCGGCCGAGAACGGCATCACCAAGATCGCCCTCGGCCACCACCGCGACGACATCGTCGAGACCTTGTTCCTCAATCTGTTCTTCGGCGGGCGCCTGAAGGCGATGGCCCCGAAGCTGCTCTCCGATGACGGCCGCCACATCGTCATCCGCCCGCTCGCCTACGTCGCCGAGCGCGACATCGCCCGCTACGCGCGCGGCCGCGACTTCCCGCTCATTCCCTGCAAGCTGTGCGGCTCGCAGGACAACATGCAGCGCGTGGCGGTGAAACAGATGCTGGCCGCCTGGGAGCGCGACTACCCCGGGCGCACCGAGACCATCTTCTCGGCGCTGAAGAACATCGAGCCGGCCCACCTCGCCGATCCCAGGCGCTTTGACTTCGCCGGCCTCGAGGGGCGCCGCGTCGCGCCGATGAGCGAGGCCGAAGAGGAGGCCTTCACCCTGCAGCGCGATGCCGCCGCGCTTGCTTCCTGAGGGGTGAGGCCCATGGACGCTGCCGCGCCCACCGTTCCCGCCGCGCTGCCCTTAAGCAACTACTACTGGGTACTCCCGGATCAGCTGCTGGCCGGTGAGCACCCCGTCGGCGCAACTCCCGAGCTCACCCGGGAGCGCCTGGCCGCGCTGAGCGCCGCCGGCATCAGCTGCTTCATCGACCTGACGGAGCCGCAGGAGATGCCCGCCTACGCGGACGCCCTGCCGCCGGGGGTGCTCTACCACCGCAAGCCCATCCCGGATCACGGCTTGCCGGCGCAGGAGGCGACCATGACGGCGATCCTCGAGTGCATCCTCGGCGCCCTGAGGGGCGGGCAGCGCATCTACCTGCACTGCCGCGCCGGCATTGGCCGCACCGGCATGACGGTCGGGTGCCTGCTCGCCGAAGGCGGCGTCGGCGGCGAGGTGGCGATCGAGGAGCTCAACCGCCTGTGGCAGGAGAGCCCGCGCTCGCGCCAGTGGCCCTCGGTTCCGGAGACCGACGCGCAGACCGCCTACGTGCGCGGCTGGAGCTCGCGCGGCGCGCCCGCAGCCGATCCGTTGCTCGATCCCGCGACGCTCGCGGCCGCGCGCGGCCTGCGCACGCGCTACCTGGGGGCGCTGCTGGGCCTCGCCACGGGCGATGCGGTGGGGGCTGCCACCCAGTACCGCCGCCCGGGGCGCTTCACGCCCGTCGGGGACATGCTGGGCGGCGGGCCGTTCGATCTGCCGCGCGGCGCCTGGAGCGACGACACGGCGATGGCGCTGTGCCTGGCCGAGAGTCTGCTCGAGCGGGCGGGGTTCGATGCCCGCGACCAGGTGCAGCGTTACCGGCGCTGGCAGCAGGAGGGCTACCTGTCTTCGACCGGGCAGTGTGTCGGCATCACCGCCGGCACCGCGCGGGCGCTGGCGCGTGCGCAATGGCGCCGCCAGACGTTTTCCGGCTCCCACGACCCGGAGGCGCTCGATCCGGAAGTCCTCTCACGCGTCACCCCGGTGGTCCTTTACGCCTTCGCCGACCGTGAGCGCGCCATCGAGCAGGCGGCCGAGGCGGCGCGCACGACCTGCCAGGCGCCGGCGGTGCTCAATGCCTGCCGGGCACTCGCCGCGAGTCTGCACGCCGCCCTCTCGGGCGCCTCGCGGCGCGAAATCCTCGCCGCCGCCGAGGCCCTCATCGGCAAGACCTCGCGCCCGGCCGCCCACGGCCAGGAGGGCTCGGCTCCGGCAGCGCTCGCCACCGCGCTCGATATCTTCGCGCGCACCGACAGCTTCCGCGATGCAGTGCTCGCGGCGGCGAACTTAGGCGGTGCCTCCGACGTCGTGGCCGCGGCCGCCGGCGCCCTGGCCGGGGCCCACTACACTCAAAGCGCCATCCCCACTATGTGGCGCAACAGCCTGATGAAGCTCGATTTGCTCGAAGGCTTCGCCGACCGTCTGCTGACGCACGCGCTGGTGGATTTCGGGGCCTGACGGCAGCGGCCTCGGCGGGCGGCACCTGCGCTCGTGCCCCGCAGACACGACGCGGTGCGCTGTCGTAACATTCCGTCCAAGCTTTCCCCCGCAGGCTCAACCCCTCACGCGGATGTCCATGACACGCGCCACCGGCCGCCCCGTATCCAAAGCCCGCGCCCCGGCGCGCGCGGCGCGCAGCTGGGCGCGGCTGACGGACGAGCAACTGCTGAAGATGCGCTTCTGCGACCTGAAACTCGCGATCGAGCGCTCACCGCTGAAGCATTACGTACGCCGCCTGTACGCGGACCTCGAGCGGCGCGGCATCAGCCTGCGGCCGCACGTGTGGCTGTCAGAGGAGTGGTTCTCGCCTGATGGCGTCCCCGGAATCGCCATCCCGTTCTATCTGGCTCACCCGCGTCTGGAGCGTCTCGAGCGGCGCATCATGCGCGAGGCGGAAGGCGGCAATTCGCGCCTGCTGATGCGCATCCTGCGCCACGAGGCCGGACATGCCCTGGATAACGCCTACCGGCTGCGCCGCCGGCGCCGCTGGCGCGAAGTGTTCGGACCTGCGAGCCGTCCGTACCCGGCGCGCTACCGCGCGCGCGCCGGCAGCCGCCGCTACGTGCACCACCTGGGCGAGTGGTACGCGCAGGCGCATCCCACCGAGGATTTTGCCGAGACCTTCGCGGTGTGGCTGACGCCGAAGTCAGGCTGGCGGCGCGATTACGCCGACTGGCCGGCACTGCACAAGCTCAAGGCCGTGGATGAGCTCGTCGCGAGCGTGCGCGCGCGGCGCGCGCCGGTGCGCAACCGCATCCGCATCGAGCCCCTCGAGCAGGACACGCGCACGCTCGCCGCCCACTACCGTAAGAAGCTCGCGCACAACCGCCAGATCCGCCGCGGGCTCGCCGATGAGCTGCTGCGGCGCGCCTTCAGTGCGCACGCCAGTGCCCGCCAGAAGCTGCGGGCCTCGACCTTCCTGCGCGCGCACGCGCGGGCGCTCACGGACGGCGCCGCGCGCGCCCTCGGCATCGAGCCCTACAGCGTCGAGCAGGTGCTGCGCATGCTCATCGAAAGATCTGAGGCGCTCGGACTGTACGTGCGCGGCAACCAGCGCGACGCGCGCCGCTACGCGCGCTGGATGCTCGAGCGGCTCACGGGCCTGTACTCCCAGGGCGAGACTCCGCACCTCGCGCTATGAGACGACAGCGCACGCTCGTCGTGGTGCACGCAAGTCTCGTGCCCCCGGAGAGCCTCGCGGGCCACAGCGAGAAGGAGATCGAGGAGTGGCGCACCGAGTACGACGTCATCTCGACGCTGCGCAAGCGCGGCCACGAGGTGCGCTGCCTCGGGGTGCTCGACAGCCTCACGGAGCTGCGCAGCGCGATCGCCGACTGGCAGCCCGACATCGTTTTCAACCTGCTCGAGGAATTCGACGGCATCGTCACCTACGACCAGCACGTGGTCGCCTTCCTCGAGCTCATGCGCCAGCCCTACACCGGCTGCAATCCGCGCGGCCTCTTGCTGTCGCGCGACAAGTCCCTCTCCAAGCAGCTGTTGCAGTTCCACCGCATCGCCACCCCGCAGTTCGCCGTGTTCCGCCGCGGCGCACGCTTCCACGTGCCGAAGAAGCTGCGCTTCCCGCTGTTCGTGAAGTCGACCGTGGAGGATGCCTCCCTCGGTATCGCGCAGGCCTCGGTCGTAGATGACGTCGCCAAGCTCAAGGAGCGCATCGAGTTCGTGCACGAGCAGGTGAAATCGGACGCGCTGGTGGAGGAATACATCGAGGGACGGGAGCTCTACGTCGGCGTGCTCGGCAACGAGCGCCTGACGCGCCTGCCGGTGTGGGAGATGGTGTTCGGCTCGATGCCTGAGTCCCTTGCCGGCATCGCCACGCGCAAGGTGAAGTGGGACAAGCGCTATCAGGCCAAGTACGGCATCACCACCCACGCCGCCCAGGACCTGCCGCCGCAGGTGCTGACCGCGCTCGACCGCCTGTCGCGACGCATCTATCGGGCACTGGGCATGTCCGGCTATGCTCGCATGGACTTCCGGGTGACCCAAGAAGGCCAGGTGTACGTGCTCGAAGCCAATGCCAATCCGAATCTCGAGACCGCCGAGGATTTCGCGGAGTCGGCACGCGCCAACGGCGTCGCCTACCCCGAGCTCCTCGAGCGGCTGATGGATCTTGGGCTTAAGTACCGGGCGCAGTGGCGCGCTTCCTATGGTTAAGCGCGCGGGGCGCACCGCCGTCCTGGTGCTGGCCGCGGCGACGCTGCTCGCCGCCTGCGCCGCGCAGCGCGAATCGAAGCAGCGCGACGAGGACCTCGCCGACCTCATCTCCTGGCTGCCGGGGCGCTATGACAACCTCGCCCAGGTGCAGCACGACGACAAGACCGGCGTGCGCCCGCCGCACGAGGCGATTGCGCTGCTGGTGCGCCCGGCACAGACGCCGCGCCTCGGCCACCACGTCTTCTATGTCCAGGAGATGGCGCCCGACAACGCCGAGCGCATCATGAGCCAGCGCATGTTCAGCTTCGATATCGACGAGAAGCGCGGCGTGGTCGGCCTCATGTACACCTTCGTCGAGCCGGTGCGCTGGCGCGAGGCGGTGCACAACCCGCAGATGCTCACCAGTGTCATGACCGAAGACGTGTCGCCGGTCGGGTGCGAGCTCATCTGGAAGCGCAGCGGCGACAGCTTCACCGCCAGCCACGACCCCAAGCACTGCCACCGCGCCGGCGGCCCTGCGAGCGCCGGGCCGGACGCGACGCTCACGCCCGAGACCCTCACCCTCGCCGGCTACGAGTTCCGCAGGAGCGCCCACTAAGGGCGCAAGCGCTGCGCGCGCGGCGCCTCACAGCTCGGGCAGTTCCGCGATCGCCGTCGCCGGCACGCGCCCGTTCTTAACGCTCACCCCTTCGGCGCGCAGGCGGCGTGCCTGCTCGCGGAAATCCGCGGAAGTGCTCGGGAACACGATGCGCCCGCCGGCGCCGAGAACGCGGTGCCAGGGCAGATGCAGCCCCTTGGGGGCCATGCGCAGCGCATAGGCGCTCTGGCGGGCACGCCCCGGCAGCCCCGCGGCCCGCGCTACGTCCCCATAGGTGGACACCTGGCCGCGCGGGATCGAAGCGATCACGTGCCAGAGCGCCTCGAGGGCTGGGTTGTCGGCCCCAGGTGCCACCCGCGCAGCCGGCGCGCTCATCGGGCGCAGCAGCGCGTGCAGGGTACGCTTCGGGCCTGCCACGTGCGGCGCGCCGCCTAGCCGCCATCCTTGAGGTGCGCATCCAGCCAGCCGAGCACCGTGTGGTACCACAGCACGCTGTTGGCGGGCTTGAGCACCCAGTGGTTCTCGTCCGGGAAGACGAGGAGCTTGCTCTCGATGCCGCGCCGCTGCAGCGCCGTGAAGGCCCCGAGTCCCTGGGTGTAGGGGATGCGGAAGTCCTGCTCGCCGTGGATGACGAGCATCGGCGTACGCCACTTGGCGACGAAGTCCACCGGGTTGACGCGCTCGTAGTTCTCCGGAACCTCGTACTGCGGACCGCCGAACTCCCACTCCGGGAACCACAGCTCCTCGGTGGCGTAGTACATCATGCGCTGGTCGAACAGGCCGTCGTGGTTGACGATGCAGCGGAAGCGCTCCGGCCAGTTGCCCTCGATCCAGTTCATCATGAAGCCCCCGTAGGAGGCGCCGAGCGCGCAGGCGCGCTCGCCATCGAGCCACGGGTAGCGCTCGATGGCCTCTGCCAGCCCCTTCTGCAGGTCGATGAGGGGCTTGCCGCCCCAGTCCTTGCTGATGGAATCGGTGAAGGCCTGGCCGTAGCCGGGCGAGCCATGGAAGTCGATCATGACGACCGCGTAGCCGCCGCCGGCGAAGGCCTGGGCATTCCAGCGGTAGGTCCACAGGTTGCCGAACCCCGACTGCGGGCCACCGTGCACGACGAAGGCGATCGGGTACTTCTTGCCCGCCTCGTATCCGTAGGGCTTCACGACGTAGCCGTAGACGGTCTCATCGTTCCAGCCCTTGAAGCTGAACTGCTCGAAGGCGCTCAGCTGGCGCTCACCGAGGAGCTCGCGGTTGACGTGCGTCAGGGCCACGGGGGCGCCGCCCGCGATGCTGATGCGGTAGAGGTCGGCCGGTCCTGCAAGACTCGCGCGCGCGTAGATGACCGCGCCGCGCGTGACCGTGAAGCCCTCGACCTCGCCGTCGTTCATAAGCTTGTGCGGCGCGCCGCTCTTGGGGTCGATGAGGAACAGGCCGCGCTGTCCGAGCTCATCCGCGCTCGCCACCAGCCAGCGTCCGTCGGGGGTGGAGTCCAGGTGCTCCACCGAGTGGTCCCAGCCGCCGGTGAGCGAGCGCACCTGCCCGCTCCTGGCATCGCGGATGACGATGTGGAAGCGGTCGGCCTCGAAACCGGGGCGCTCCTGGGCGCGCCAGGCGAGGTCGCCGTTCGCGAGGAAGTGCGGCTGTGCATCCCAGGCCGGGTTCATCTGCGTGAGGTTGACCGGGGGGCTGGCGGCGTCCACCGGCGTCTCGAACAGGTCGAAGTTGGTCGACCAGGGCTCGCCCTTGCCGGCGACGCGCGCCGAGAACACCAGGCGGCGGCCGTCGGGGCTGAAGGCGTAGTCCTCGTCCGCACCGAAGGGCTTGCCCGGGATGTCGGCATCGAAGCCGCGCGAGACATCGGTCGGCTCCCCCGCCGCGCCGCCGGGGCTCAAGAGGGCGGTGAAGAGGTGCGCGCGCGTGTCATCGCTCCAGCTGTCCCAGTGGCGCACGAAGACGCGCTCGTACACCCGGCCACTCGCCTGGTCCTTGGCGCGCGCATCCAGGCGCTCGCGCGTGCATTTGAGCGTCGCGCAGTCCGGGAACACTTCGAGGGTGAGCGCCAGGCGCTCCGCGCGCGGCGCTACTTTCAACGAGGTGACCTCGAGCGGGTAGTCGGTGACCTTCTGGGCCGCGAGCGCGGGCAGGTTCAGCCGCCACACCTGGGCGCTGCCGGAGCGGTTGGAGATGAAGTAGAGCGTGCGTCCGTCCTGCGCCCAGCGCGGGCTCGAGTCGTTGAAGCTGCCGCCGCTGGCGCGCTGCGGCTCGGCGGCCGGGTCGCGCAGGTCGAGGAGCCACAGGCTGGTGCGGCCGCGGTTGGCGTCCATGTCGGTCTCGCGCTGCACGAAGGCGAGTACGTGGCCGTCGGGCGATACCTGCGGGTCGCTGACGCGCTTCAGGCGCACCAGGTCCTCGACGGTGAAGGGCGCGGCGGCGGCCAGCGCGCTGCCGGCGAGGGCGAGCAGGCAGGCGCACAGCCGCGCGCAGCGGCGCTTGGTCAGGGGCATGGGCAGCTTTCGGTTCAGAAGTGGGAGAGCTTCGGGTGCTTCGGTTCTGCGGCTAGTGCCCGACTTCGCTGGCCGGGTTGGTCCAGGATTCCTGCTTGGCGGCCTGCAGCCACTCCTGCAGCGGCGCATCCTCGAGCACGCTCGCCATGTACCAGCGCGCGGCCGGGGAGATGCTGCCGGCGCCGTAGGTATTGAAGCGCAGCACCACCGGGGCGTACATCGCGTCCGCGATGCTGTACTCGCCGAACAGCCAGGGACCGGCGGCCCCGAAACGGCTGCGGCAATCGTTCCAGATCTCGTCCACGCGCTCGATGTCGGCCTCCAGGGCCGCGGTCATGGCGGTGTGACGATTGCGGGCGCGCGCATTCATCGGCCACAGCGAGCGCAGGTTGGTGAAGCCGGAGTGCATCTCGGCACTCACGGCGCGCGCGACCGCGCGCGCCGGGGCCGCCGCCGGCCACCCCTTGCCGGTCGTCTCGGCGAGGTATTCGCAGATGGCGAGCGAATCCCAGACGGTGAGGTCACCGTGGCGCAGCACCGGCACCCGCCCGCTCGGGCTGTATTTCTCGATGTCCTCACGCGTGCTCGGCGTGTCGAGGGTGATCAGCAGCTCGTTGAAGGGTATCTGCAGATGCTTCATGAGAAGCCACGGCCGCAGCGACCAGGATGAGTAGTTCTTGTTGCCGATGACGAGCGTGAGCGGCGCCATGGGATGTTAACCTCTGCGCGTGCCTAGCAACGTGCGTGCCATTGCCTTCGACCTCGATAATACACTCTGGGCCGTCGAGCCGGTGCTGGTGCGCGCCGAAGCGCGCCTCTACGCCTGGCTCGGGGAGCACTGTCCGCGCATCACGGCGAATCTCACCCTCGAGGACATGCGCCGGGCACGCGAGGCGCTGGCGCGGCGCGAGCCGCACCAGGCCCACGACTTCACCTACCTGCGTACCACAGCCCTCGCCGGCCACGCGCGCGAGCACGGCTACGAGGAGACCATCGCCGCGCGCGCCTTCGAGGTCTTTCTCGCGGCCCGCTGCGAGGTCGAGCTGTTCGCGGACGTGCGGCCCGGACTTGAGCGTCTGCGCAGCCGCTTCGCCCTCGCCACGCTCAGCAACGGCAACGCGGACCTTGAACGCATCGGGCTCGCGCAGTGGTTCAGCCTGTCGCTGAACGCCCGCCAGATTGGCGCCGCCAAGCCCGCGCGCCTGTGCTTCGAGCGCCTGGCCGAAGGGCTCGGCGTCGCGCCCGCCTCACTGTGGTACGTCGGCGATGATCCCTACCTCGACGTCGAGGCGGCGCGCGCTGCGGGTCTGGGAACGGTGTGGATGAACCGCGGCGCGCACAGCTGGCCGCAAGACATCGCCCCGGCGGACCTCGCCGTGGCAGACCTCACCGCGCTGGCACAGGCGCTCGGGGTCTGAAGGCACGCCTTCAGGTGCTGAGCTCGCGGCCGCGGGTCTCAAGCAGCAGGAAGCGGCCGGCGCAGGCTGCCGTGAGTGGCACCAGCGCCACCGCGCACAGGATCAGGGTGAGCGCGCGGGCCGAGCCGCCGGCCGCTGCGGTCACGGCGCCGACGATCAGCGGGCCGGCGGCCGCGAACACGCGCCCGATGTTGTAGCAGAAGCCTGCCCCGGTGGCGCGCAGGCGCGCCGGGAACAGCTCCGGCAGATAGAAGGTGAGGGCACCGAACACCCCGTACACGCCCGCGCCCACGAACAACAGCAGCGACAGACGCAGCTGCGGCGCGTACTGCGGCCCGAAGGTGGCCGCGATCGACAGCGCCGCAAACAGGAAGTAGCCGGTGAAGAGCTCGCGGCGGCTGAAGCGGGCCGCCAGCGGCACCACCGCCAGGGCGCCCAGCAAGCCGCCGAGGTTGAAGGCGTTGGCGGCCTGCGCCTGCCACAGCGCTGCCAGCTGCCGGGCGGCCGCGGCCGCGAGGGGCGCACCGGCCGTCGCCTCGGCCGCGAGCGTGCTGCCGAGGAGCGGGATGAAGGCGTTGCAGGCCCACCAGGTGAGCACCGCGGTGACCGCCACGAACACACCGCTTAGCGTCGCGCGCCGCAGACCCGAGCCGAAGAGCTCGCGCGGGGACGACGCCGCCTGCAGCGGCGCCTGGCGCGCCTGCCAGCGCGGGCTCTCGCGCAGGAAGCTGCGCACCAGCACGGCGAGCAGCAGCGGTGCGAGCCCGGCCAGGAACACGTAGCGCCACGAGTTCGCAGGATCGCTGGCGAGCCAGACGCCGGCGATGCGGTAGTTGACGTAGCTCGCCAGCACGATCCCGAGTGGGGATGCGGTCTGCATGATGACGCCCGCGCTCACGCGGCGCTCCTCCGGCACGCTCTCGGCGATCAGCGTCGCACCGATCCCCCATTCGCCGCCGATGCCGAGGCCGGCGAGCGCGCGGCACACGATGAGCTGCGTGATGTTGCCGACCAGGGCACACAGGCCGGTGCCGAGGGCGTAGATCGCGATCGTCACGAACAGCGCGCGCTTGCGGCCCATGCGATCCGCGAGCCACCCGAACAGCACCCCGCCGGCTGCCCAGCTCAAAAGCAGCACCGCGGTGATGGCGCCGGTCCAGAACACCGTGGCGGCGTGCGCGGCGGCGGAGCCTGCGGGCAGGCCGAGCAGTGTCGGGATGCAGTTGCCGGCGACGAAGTTGAACAGCAGCGCGTCGTAGACGTCGAAGCCCCACCCCGCCCAGCCGGCGGCGATGACCAGCCACTGGTAACGCGTGAACCCGAGCAGAGCGGCTTGTGGATGCGGCACGGTATCTCCGGCGTTCCCAGGATGTGAGCCTGTTAGCACTGTCGGGGGCGCGCTGCCAATCGCAGCCGCCCGCTTGGCATGCACGAGGAAAGATCAGCGTAACGCATCACGGAATTATGTACGGTATCGGTGTGAACCTAAGGAGAGCCTGAGGCGTTCCACTTTAAGGAGGTGAGCAACGATGGGTGAGCCCGGCAAGCACGTCGTCGCGGTCGCGAACCTGCGCGAGTACTTCAAAGACTCGGTGCATGGCGCACTGGAGAAGCAGCGCGTGGCGGTCGAGGAGCAGACCGAACAGTACGTCGTGAATCTCCTGACGCTGTTCTCCCGCTCCGAGGCACTCTACGAAAATACTCCCGCCGGGGCGCGCCTGCAGCCTCTTGCGCTCATGCTGCATCAGGCGCTCGAGGCGCCGACGGTGGGCATGCGCGAGCGCGCGCTGCAGCGCCTCGGTGACGTCTCACTCTTCATCGCCGGCTTCTTCGCGCGCGGCTTTGCCGCCAAGATCATCGACATCGACTACCACATCGCCATGGGCGGGCGCGCCTATGGTGCACTGGCCGAGGCCAGCACGCGCACCAGCCGCCGCACGCTCGCGGGGGTCTTCAACGAGCTGGCGCAGAAGTTCCAGCCACTGGTGGATGCCCTGAACGAGGTGAGCGAGAGCGGCTACGCACACTCCGACCGCGATATCCTGCGCCTGTATGAGATCTGGCTGAAGACCGGCAGCGCCCGCTGCCACGGGCTGCTGCAGCGCCTCGGCGTCGACCCGACGCGCGCCGGCGGAGTGGCGGCGCACTAGCGCCAGTGCCCATGCAGCTCTTGTCGCGACTGCAGCAGCTGATCGGCGGCATCTACGATGTGCGCGTGACGCACGACGTCTACGATTTTCTGGTTACGGACCGCGCCGCCCTGCCGCGTGCCGCCCGTGGCGGCACCGCGGAGGAGGAACTGCTGGTCGCGGAGTCTGACGACGGCGGTGAGCTTGCGCTGTCCTTGTACCTCGACCCGGCGCTGCTCGAGCGCCTCGCGCGCGCCGATCCGCTCGAGCACCTGCACGGCGGCAACGTCGCCGACTGCCTCACGGCGCTCGAGGGCGTGAGCCACTTCCTGTACCTGACCTGGAACGCCGGCCACGACAGGCCGGTCTCGGTGCTGGAACTGGAGATGCAGGCGGAGGTCGACAAGTTCATCGCGAGCCATCTGTTGTTGCGGCGCCAGTTCCCGCAGCACTTCCCGCTCGAGCTGTGTCACGTGCTGTTCGAGCGCAGCCGCCCGGACCCGCGCCTGGATGAGGCGCGCGCCGCGCTCTACCGCGAGGCGAGCGGCTACGCAGAGCGCTTCTGCCGGCGCCTGGAGGAGGACCTGGCGCGCCGGCGTGAGGGTGCCTCCAGCGGTGCCGCGGATGCGGTGTTTGCCGAGCTGCGGCGCTTCTACCGCCTGACCAATGCGCGCAAGCGCGCGCACATCGAACGCACCAGCTAGCGCGCGGGACGCGCCCTCAGTCCGCGTCGTCCGCGCCGTTGCGCTTGCGCTCCTCGAGGGCGCGCATCAGCTTGATGTGCTCGGAGAGCCGGCGCAGGTCGGTGCGCGTGGTGCCAGCCGCCGGCTTGCGCGGCGGTGCGCTTTCACGCGCCGCGCGCGTGCGCGCATACGGGTCGTAGGAGAGGTCCTTGGTCGGGCCGAGGGAGTTGTCGCCGAGGATCTCGAGCACCGGGCGCTCGTGATCGGCGGGCGCGTCGCGCCAATTGACGAAGGCATTGCCACGCTCGTCGTGCGCAACCGTGGCGATGCGGCGCCGCTCGGCCTCCGGCATCGCCCGGGACTCGGACTTCTTTTTTTGTGAGTAATCCACGGATTATGTACTGCCTGTCAGTGCAGCGTCGCCATTTCCCGACGGTCAGAGTAGTCCCGATGCAGTGCGCAATTCCGCGACCTGCGTCACGGAATTTTCCGCACCCGGTCATGCCGGCGCCGCCCCGGCGGACGCGGACATATTGCGGGCGCGCAGCAGCCCGAGCGCCGTCTTGCAGTCGCTGATGGTGCCATCCAGTGCCCAGCTGCAGGCCTCTTCCAGTGGCACCCAGTGCACCTGGATGACCTCGGCGTGCTCGTGAGCCTGCTCGGCTTGCCGGATGCCGGTGGCCAGGAACAGATGCAGGCGCTCGGCGAACACCCCGGGGGAGGGCAGGCACACTCCGAGCGGCTGCCAGTGAGCGGCGCTCACCCCGGCTTCCTCGATGAGCTCGCGCTGCGCGGTGAGGAGCGGGGGCTCGTTGGGTTCGAGCTTGCCGGCGGGCAGTTCCCACAGCCAGCCATCGGCCACGTAGCGGTACTGGCGCAGCAGGCATACGCGCCGCTTCTCATCGAGCGCCGCGACCGCGGCGCCTCCGGGGTGATGCACCACCTCGAGGAGCGCGCGATGGCCGTTCGGCAGCAGCACCTCATCGGTCGTGAGGCGCACCACGCGTCCGGTGTAATGCAGGGTCTGCTTTTCGGGTTTCATGAGGCCATCCTAACCGCTCGGGTGCGGCATTCGCAGGCCTCGTGCACCAGTGCGGTGCGCGCGGCGTCACGCTCCTAAAGGACCGCAATCGCCGCTGGCGGTCGCCGCGCGTATAGTCCGGCTCCAACATGGCCACCACCGCGCATCTCACCCGCCTGAACGCCGCGCAGCGCAAGGCGGTCACGCACGGCGAGCCGCTGCCGGAGAAGGGCTACCGTTCCGGGCCGCTCCTGATCGTGGCCGGCGCCGGCACCGGCAAGACCGATACGCTCGCCTACCGCGTCGCGCATCTGGTGATCAACGGCGTGGATCCGGCGCGCATCCTGATGCTGACCTTCACGCGCCGCGCCGCGACCGAGATGCGCCGGCGCGCGCACGAGATCACCCGCAAGGCGCTCGATGAGCCCTTAGGGGGGGTGAGCCAGAGCATTTCCCAGCGCCTCTCCTGGGCGGGGACCTTCCACTCGATCGGCAATCGCCTGCTGCGCCACTACGCCCCGCACGTGCAGCTTGATGCGCATTTCAGCGTCATCGACCGCGGCGATTCCTCGGACCTGATGGACAGCCTGCGGCAGGAACTCGGACTCGCCGGCAAGGAGCAGCGCTTCCCGCGCAAGGACACCTGCCTGCAGATCTATTCGACCCGCATCAACACACGCGCAAGCCTGAAGGAGACCCTCGAGCAGCAGTACCCCTGGTGCGCGCAGTGGGAAGAGGAGCTCGCCAACCTGTTCCGGGCCTACGTCGAGCAGAAGCAGCATTCGCGCCTGCTCGACTATGACGACCTGTTGCTCTACTGGCACGCCATGATGTGCGAGCCGCGCCTTGCGCAGCACATCGGGGCGCACTTCGACCACGTGCTGGTCGATGAGTATCAGGACACCAACCGGCTGCAGGCGGAGATTCTGCACGCCCTCAAGCCCGATGGCGCCGGCATGGTCGTGGTCGGTGACGATGCGCAGGCCATTTACTCCTTCCGGGCCGCCGCCGTGGAGAACATCCTCGGCTTCCCGGAGCGCTTCCAGCCGGCCGCCGAGGTGGTGACGCTGGCGCAGAACTACCGCTCGACGCAGCCGATCCTCGACGTCGCCAACGCCGTCATGTCGGAGGCGCCGCGTCAGCACCGCAAGTACCTGCTGTCGGTGCGCGGTGACGGCGCGCGGCCGCGCGCTGTCACGGTCGATGAGCTGCAGACGCAGGCTGAGTACGTGTGCGCCGAGGTGCTCAAGCGCCGCGAGGCGAGTGTGCCGCTCAGGCGCCAGGCGGTGCTCTTTCGCAGCGGTAGCCACAGCGACATCCTCGAAGTGGAGCTGACCAAGCGCAAGATCCCGTTCGTGAAGTACGGCGGCCTGAAATTCCTCGAGGCGGCCCACATCAAGGACCTGCTCGGCGTGCTGCGCTGGGCTGACAACCCGCGCAATGCGCTGGCGGCGTTTCGCACCCTGCAGCTGCTGTCCGGCATGGGGCCGGTGAATGCGCGCGCCGCGCTCGATCACTTCGAGGCCGGCGGCTCCTCCTTCGCATCTCTTGCCGGCTTCAAGCCACCGACCTCCGCCGTCGACTGGGAGCGCCTGGTCGCGCTGTTGCAGGCGCTGGCGGATCCACAGCGTCCCTGGCCTGGCCAGGTGAATCTGGTGCGCGAGTGGTACCGGCCGCACTTCGAGCGCCTCTACGAGCAGTTCCACACGCGCCTCGGGGACCTCGAGCAGCTCGAGCTGCTCTCAGGCCAGTACCCCTCGCGCGAGCGCTTCCTTACCGAGCTCACGCTCGACCCGCCCAATGCCACGAGCGATCTGTCGGGACGCCCGACCCTCGATGAGGACTTCCTGGTGCTCTCGACCATCCATTCCGCCAAGGGCATGGAGTGGGACACGGTGTTCGTCCTGAACGTGGTGGACGGCAGCTTCCCGTCCGAGTTCTCCACCGGCAAGAGCGAACTCATCGAGGAGGAGCGGCGCCTGCTGTACGTGGCGCTGACACGCGCCCAGAACGATCTGCTGCTGGTGGTGCCGCTGAAGTTCCACCTGACGCACCAGTCGCGGCAGGGCGATGCGCACGTCTACGGCGGGCGCAGCCGCTTCGTCACGGAGAAAGTGCAGAAGACCCTGGAGCCGATCACCTTCCACGGCTCGTCTCTTGGCGCCGGCGATACGCTGCAGGACTCCGCCGCCCCGGTCACCGTCGACGTTGGTGCACGCCTGCGCGACATGTGGTGAGTCAGCGCGGCTTCACGAAGCGCATCGTGAAGCGGTCGCTCTCGCCGATGGCGGCGTACTTGTCGTGGTCCTTGTCCCCGAGGCGATAGGAGGGCGGCAGCGTCCATACGCCCTGCTCATAGTCCTTGGTGTCCCTGGGATTGGAATTCACCTGTGACTTGGCGACGAGGCGGAAGCCCTGCGCCTCGATCAGGCGGATCGCGTACTCCTCGTTGACGTAGCCGCTCTTGGCCTTCGGGTCCTGCGGCACGGCAGGATTGCCGCGGTGCTCGACGATGCCCAGCACTCCGCCGGGTTTGAGTGCCTTGTAGAGCGTCGCGATCACCTGCGAGGCCATACCTTCGGCCATCCAGTTGTGGAGGTTCCTGAAGGTCACCACCATGTCGAGGGAACCGGCGGGCAGTACATCACCGCCGTCGGTCGGCAGTGATACGACCTGTACCCTGTCGTAGAGCGCAGGCTGCGCGGCGAGCTCGCCGCGATACGCCGCGAGGCGCTTGGTGTTGTAGGGGCTGGCGGGATCCGCGGCGATGACCGCGGCGTAGTACTTGCCCTTGTCGCGCAGTAGCGGGGCGAGGATCTCGGTGTACCAGCCAGGCTCCGGCCATACCTCGAGCACGCGCATCTCCGGACGGATACCGAAGAACAGCAGCGTCTGCTTGGGGTGGCGGTAGGCGTCGCGGGCGCGGTCCTCTTCGGGGCGCTGGCTGCCGGCGAGTATCCGCGTCAGGTCCTCGGTCGTCTCCTGGCGTGTGCTCGGCGCCGCGCACGCCGCGAGCAGCAGCAGGGCGAGGCTCAGGCCGGCGGCCAGTTTCTCTTGGGCGAACATCGGCAACTCGTTCTCCGGGTAAGCCAGATGCGGGGCAACACAACGGGCAGCTGCAAAACCCCGCGCTCAGGCGGGATTCTTCAGCTGCCTACCGCTCGATGTGTCTTAGAGGGTCAGCGGCGGAACGGACCGCCACCCTGGCGGGGGCGTTGGGGACGCTCCTGTGCTTCATTGACGCGCAGCGGCCGGCCGTTCATCTGAAAACCGTTCAGGGCCTGGATGGCGGTTTGCGCCTCCGCCTGCGGCATGTCGACGAACCCGAAGCCGCGGGGCTTGCCGGTTTCCCGATCATTGATCAGCTTCACCGATTCGACTTTACCGTGACGCTCAAACAGGGCCTTCACGTCCTGTTCGGTGGCGTTGAAGGGTAGGTTGCCCACATAAATCGTCGTCATCCGGGACTCTCTCTTGGGAAAGCGGACAGCGGCGCACCGCACGCGTCGGTGGCATGTACCGCGTGAAATGAACAGGTCAGGGCTTCAAGGCACACGATCGGCAGTTTTAAGTCAATGCGCAGCGCTTGGGCCGGTGGCCTGCACCTGCGTTCGCGCACGGATGAGAGGGCGCGGGGCGGGAATAAAATTCGACACATTCAAACAAGGCGCACTCATCCACGACGGATATGAACGCGCGTGTCATGCTACTCCCGGCTTTTCCGCTAGGCAAACGCAGGGAATTACATCGATGGAGGCGATGCTGGTGTCGGCCGGGGTGGTCGCCTTAGCGGAGATCGGGGACAAGACCCAGCTCCTGGCGCTGGTGCTGGCCGCCCGCTTCAAGGCCCCGCTGCCCGTGATCATGGGTATTCTCACCGCCACGCTGGTGAACCACCTGGCAGCCGGCGCGGTCGGCACGCTGCTGGCCGCCTACATCAACCCGACGATCATGCGCTGGGCGCTGGCGCTCTCCTTCTTCGGTACCGCCGCCTGGATGTTCATTCCGGACCGTGAACCAGAAGGTACGCCGAAGCCCTCGCGCTTCGGGGCCTACGGTACGACTGTGGTGTCTTTCTTCCTGGCTGAGATCGGTGACAAGACCCAGCTTGCTACCGTGGCGCTCGCGGCCAAGTACCAGGACCTCATCCCGGTGGTCGCCGGTACCACCCTCGGCATGCTGATCGCCGACGTACCGGCGGTGTTCCTCGGCAAGGTTGCCGCCGAGCGGCTGCCGATCAAGCTCATGAACCGCCTGGCCGCGATCGCCTTCGTGGCGCTCGGCGTGCTGGTACTGCTCGGCGTCAATACCTGAGCGGCTGCAGCGCCCTGCCGCGGCGCCGTGACGGCCTCTTGTATTTAGCCGGGCGGTTAATTAGCATACTGGTTAACTATGAACAGCAGCGATCGTCTGAGTCTCACCCTCAACGCTCTGGCCGACCCCACGCGGCGCGCGATACTGGCGCGTCTTGCGCGCGGGGAAGCCACGGTGAACCAGCTTGCCGCACCCTTCGACATCAGCCTGCCGGCGATCTCGCGCCACCTGAAGGTGCTGGAGTCGGCGGGCCTCATCGCGCGCGGCCGCGAGGCGCAGACGCGTCCCTGCCGCCTGGAGCCGCTGCCGCTGAAGGCACTTGATGGTTGGCTCGAGCGCTACCGGCGCTTCTTCAGCGACAGTTTCGACAACATGGATGCCTATCTTGCCGAGATCGGCAAAGCGAGTCACAAATGATCCCCGCCCCTGAGCCGCGTCGCGGCACCCACGAGCTCTTCATCTCGCGCACTTTCGCCGCGCCGGTCGCGCTCGTCTACCGCCTGTGGTCCGAGCCTGCGCACATGCAGCGCTGGTGGGGACCGAAGGATTTCATCTGCAGGGCGCTCGAGATGGATTTCCGACCGGGCGGACGCTGGCGCGCCTGCATCGAGTCGAGCCGCCACGGCAGCAGCTGGATGGGCGGCAGCTACCGGCAGATCGAGCCGCAGCGGCGGCTGGTGTTCACCTTCGCCTGGGAGGACGGGCGCGACCAGCCCGGCGTAGAGACGCTGGTCACCGTGACATTCACGGACCAGGGCGCGCTGACGCTGCAGACCTTCCACCAGGCGCCGTTCCTGCACGTAGAAGGTCGCGACAGCCATGTACTCGGGTGGAACTCGGCCTTCGACTGCGAAGCCGAATACGCCTTGCAGCTTGCCGGGGCGCACGCATGATCACCGTGTATGCGTTCCGCCAGGCCCCAGGCTTCGCCCAGGGCGTGGTGCGCGACCTGCGCGTGCGCTGGGCGTTGAACGAAGCCGGCCTCGATTACCAGACGAGCCTTTTGGGGGACGGTGCACACAAGGAGGCTCCTTACCGGGGCCTGCAGCCCTTCGGTCAGATTCCGGCGTACCAGGAGGATGACCTGGTGCTGTTTGAGTCCGGAGCCATCGTGCTGCACGTCGGCGCCAAGAGCTCCGTCCTGCTGCCCGAGGATGCGCACGGGCGCGCGCGCACGACCTGCTGGGTGTTCGCGGCCCTCAACAGTATCGAGGTCGTGGTGCAGCAGCTGGCGGAGATTGACATCTTCTTTCCCAAGGAGCCCTGGGCCATCGCCCACCGCCCACAGGTGGAGGAACGCGTACGGATACGCCTGGAAGAGCTCGCGGCGCGCCTGCAGGGGCGTGACTACCTCGAGGAGCACTTCAGCTGCGGGGACCTGATGATGGCGACGGTGCTGCGGCTCCTCAGGCACACGACGCTCGTGACCGGGCATGCGCTCCTTGGTCCGTACCTGGCGCGCTGCGAGGCGCGGCCGGCCTTTCAGCGTGCGCTCACGGAGCACCTGGCGGCCTTTGCCACGTGAGCCGGCAGCTTCAGGGCGGCAGGTTGAGCTGTGCCAGCATCGCCTGATAGCGCGGGTCGGCGCGCAGCTCCGCCAACATCGGATCGCACTTGAGGTAGTTGATGTAGCCCGGGTCATGGTCCCGTCGGGCGCGGTCGAGCCACAGGAAGGCGTGTTCGCGGTCGTGGCGATGCGCATAGATCTGCGCCACCTGATACTGAAAGCCGACGTAGCCCGTCTGCACCTGGGCGAGGAGCTTGTCGGCCTCGGCGCGCCGCCCCAGAGCATCGAAGGCCATGGTGCGCCCTACCGCCTGCCAACCCGGGGAAGTCTCCTGGCTGAGCTCGGTGAGTGCATCCTGGGCGCGGCCCTGACTGAGGAGTATCAGGCTCAGACGCGCGTGCATGCTGTCGGCGTCGGGGCGGAACGCGAACAGCCGCCGGTACACCGCTTCCGCCTCGGCGGCATGACCCTCGAACCACAGCGCGGTCGCGAGCCCCCGGTACGGGTCGATCGACAGCGGATCGCGCTCGATGAGGCGGCGTGCGAAACGCTCGGCGTCATCGAGGCGGCAACTGCCGATCGACAGGTAAATCGACACGCCGAGCGCGTTGGGGTTGTCGGGCTCGAGTTCCAGCGCCGTCTTGGTCTCGCGCTGGCTGTTGACGAAGTCGTAGTCGAGGAAGCCGATATTGGCGAGCGCCACGTGCGCGTCGGCCAGCTTCGGATCCAGCTCGATCGCGCGGTGGGCGGCCCTGGCGATGTTCTCGCGGATCGCGTCGAAGGAATCAATCTGACCGCGGCTGCCGCCGCTGCCGAGCACCAGCACGTCGCCTTCGCTGCCGGCGAGCGCCGCCCACGCCAGCGCGAAGTTCGGGTCGAGCACCAGCGCGCGGTGGAACAGCTCGCGCGACTTGAGTGAGTCGGCCGCGGTGAAGCGTTGCCCGTAGGCGAGGCCCTGCAGGTAGAGCGCATACGCCTCGGTGTTGGCGGTGGGCGGCGGCCGCGGCGTCGCAGCCCCGAGCAGCGACACCTTGAGTGCGGCCACCACTGCGTCCGCGATCTCATCCTGGGTGCGGAACACGTCGCGTACCTGCCGGTCGTACACTTCCGACCACAGGTGCGTGCCGTCGCTCGCGCGGATGAGCTGCGCGGTGATGCGCAGCCGGTCGCCGGCCTTGCGCACGCTGCCCTCCAGTACCGTCGCGACCCCGAGCTTGTCGCCCACCACGCGCACGTCCTCAGCCTTGCCCTTGAACTGGAAGGAGGAGGTGCGGGCGATCACCTTGAGGGCGGGGATCTTGGCGAGCAGATCGAGGATCTGCTCGGACATGCCGTCGGCGAAGTATTCCTGGTCGTGCGCCTCGCTCATGTCCGCGAACGGCAGCACCGCGATCGACTTGTCGTTCGGCACCGCCGCCGCGAGCGGCACCGCGCTGCGTCCGGCGCGCAGGAGGTAGGCGCCCGCCAGTGCGAGCACGGCGAGTGCCAGGACCCCGGCCGCCACCGGCCAGCCCGGGAAGCGCGTGCGCCGCGGCGGCGGCGAGCGTGGCAGCGCCGCCGCTGCGAGCGTGGAGTCCGGATGGCTGAGGGCGCCGGCGAGTTTCGCGAACGCCGCCTCGCGTCCGTCGGCAGAGACGTCGACCCACTGGGATTCGCTGAGGAAGTACTCGAAACCCGGGGTCAGAGGCGCAGCATCCAGGCGCACCGCGATGATGCGTTTCTTCTTGGACGAGGCGCGCTCGAGTTCCTTGCCGACGTGCGAGGACTCGATCGAGTTGTGCGAGAGGAGCAAAAGCAGCGCGCGCGCCTCGGTGATGGCGCGCACGATGGCGTCCGCGTACAAGGCCCCGGGAGGCACATCGCGCGGCGCAATCCAGCAGCGGATGCCGCGCTGCTCGAGGTAGGCGGTCAGGGCCTCGGCGAGCGGGCGATCGGCGGAGGCATAGCTGACGAAGGCGGCGGGCGATGCAGCTGCGGGCGCCCCCGCCGGGGGCGAGCCCGGGGGTGGAGCGGTTGCTCCCGGCCCCTCACTGCCCGTCATGCTGTCACCTGCAAGGCATTCCCCCGCCCATGGTCCGGCGCACCGGGTGGCGCGCACTTGGATCTTGTTATGGGTCTTTAGGCAATTGGTGGCGGCAGCCCCTCGCAGAGCGCCTGCACCTTAGGCGAAAGCCTAACACCACGGCGGTACGGCAAGCGTACCGATCAGGCCGGGGCGTCCGCGGGCTCCAGGTACGCGTAGCCGTCGAGCTCGGCCTCGTAGAAGCGCTTGAGCGCCTGGCTTTCGGTGAGCGTCATGCGCCCGTCGCGGATGGCGCGCTCGCAGTCGCGCGCCAGCGCCGGATACAGCTCCGCGACGTCGTATTCCATGTACTCGAGCACCTTGTTGGCGGTGTCGCCCTTCACCACCTCCTCGATCCACCAGCCGCCCTCATCGTGCAGGCGCACGTGCACGACGTGGGTGTCGCCGAAGAGGTTGTGCAGGTCCCCGAGGGTCTCCTGGTAGGCGCCCACGAGGAAGGCGGCGAGGTAGTACTTCTCGCCCGCCTTGAGCTCATGCAGCTCGAGCGTGCGCTTGACGTCACGCAGCGAGACGAAGTGATCGATTTTGCCGTCCGAGTCGCAGGTGATGTCCGCCAGCACCCCGGTGCGCGTCGGCCGTTCCTCGAGGCGGTGGATCGGCATGATCGGGAACAGCTGGTCGATCGCCCAGCTGTCGGGCAGCGACTGGAACACCGAGAAGTTGCAGAAGTAGGTGTCCGAGAGGATCGACTCCAGGTCGTCGAGCTCCTCGGGCAGCCGTTCGAGCTTCCGGCAGGCATCGCGGATCTTGGCGCAGGTCGCCCAGTACAGCCGCTCGGCGAGGCCGCGGAACTCGAGCGACAGCAGCCCGAGGTTGAACATCTGCAGCACCTGCTCGCGCGCCGTCATGGCGTCGTGATAGCACTCCACCAGGCGCCGCTCGCTCACGGTGCGGTAGGCGTCGAACAGGTCCATTACCGGCTGCGGCAGCTCCTCGTTGCCGGTGTAGTCCTGGGCCGGGTCACCGCTGACCTTGAACTTGTCGAGCGCGGAGGAGCCGAGCGTGTCGAAGATGAGCACGCTGTGGTAGGCGGCGATGGCGCGGCCGGACTCGCTCACGATCATCGGGTGCGGGATGTCGCGTGCATTGCAGACGCTCGCGACGCGGTACACCACGTCGTTGGCGTACTCGGTAAGCGTGTAGTTCATCGAGGAGGAGAAGTTCGTGCCGCTGCCATCGTAGTCGACCCCGAGACCGCCGCCGACGTCGATGTACTGCAGTCCCGCCCCCATGAGCTTCAGCTCCGCGTACACGTGCGCGAGCTCGTTGATCGCGTCCTTGACGCGGCGGATGTCCTGCAGCTGGCTGCCCGGATGGCAGTGCACCAGCTGCAGGCAGTCGAGCATGTCGCGCGCCTTGAGAACGTTGAACAGCTCCAGGATCTCGGTGATGAACAGGCCGAACTTGGACTTGTCCCCGGCCGAGGCGCTCCAGCGACCCGAACCCTCGCTGAAGAGCTTCACGCGCACGCCCAGGCGTGGCCGCACCTGGTAGGCGTCCGCGTGCTTGAGGATGAGCGCGAGCTCCTCGAAGTTCTCCACCACCGGTATGATGGTGCGCCCGAGCTTGGTCGCAAGCGTCACCGCCTCGATGTAGCTGTCGTCCTTGAAACCGTTGCAGATGATCAGCCGCTCGGGAGCGTTCTCGGTCATCGCCATGACCGCCAGCAGCTCAGGCTTCGATCCCACCTCCAGGCCGAAGCCGAACTCCTTGCCGTAGCGGTAGACCTCCTCGACCACGAGGCGCTGCTGGTTCACCTTGATCGGGTAGACGGCCGCGTAGCGGTTCTTGTAGTCGTTCTCGGTGATGGCCTGCGCGAAGGCATCGTGCAGGCGGCGCAGCCGGTGCGCCAGGATGTCAGAGAAGCGCACCACGACCGGGGCGGTGAGGTCGCGGGCCTTGAGGCCCTCGACCACGTCGTACAGGTCGATCTCGCGCCCCTCGGTGGTGTCCGGGCGCACCACCAGGTGGCCGGCCGCATTGATGCCGAAGTAGCCTTTGCCCCAGGCGCGCACGTTATAGAGGTCGAGCGAGTCCGCGACTCCCCAGGGCTGGGCGGGGTTGTAGGTGCGACCGCCGTTCAGGGCAGTCTTGGGATCGGCGGCCACGGGGCGCGTTATATCAAAATTGCGTGTGAAGTAAGAGTGGCGCGGGCCGCATTTTTCTATGGCCCGCGCGCGATCGCCGCTTGCGGATCGCGGATCCACTCGCTCCAGGAGCCCGCGTACAGCCGCGCCCCGGGTAAACCTGCGACTTCCAGCGCCAGCAGGTTGTGGCAGGCGCTGACGCCCGAGCCGCACATGGCAATGGCGCGCGCCGCGCCCTGCCCGGCGAGCGTCTGCGACCAGCGCTGGTGCAGCTCGCGCGCCCCGAGGAAGCGCCCGTCGGCGGCGAGGTTGCCGGCAAAGGGATGGTTGCGGGCCCCGGGGACGTGGCCGGCGACCGCGTCGAGGGTCTCGTTCTCCCCGGCAAAGCGGTCCGCGGCGCGTGCATCGATGAGCAGCGCCTCGCCGCGCTTGAGGGCGCCGCTTTCAACGAGCTGCGCCACCTGGGCGCTGCTGGCCGCCAGCGCCGGCAGCAGCTGCGGCCCGAAGCGCCGTACTGGACGGCTCACCGCGCGCGTGCTCACGGGGAGCCCGGCGCGCTCCCAGGCGGCAAGCCCCCCGTTGAGGACGGCGACCCGACTATGGCCGAGCCAGCGCAACAGCCACCACAGGCGCGCGGCGAACATGCCGCTGCTCTGGTCGTAGGCGATGACCTGGACCTGCGCATCGATGCCGAGGCGTCCGAAGGTGGCGGCGAGCTCGGCAACCTCCGGCAGGGGATGGCGGCCGGTGCGCGGGCCGGCGGGGCCCGACAGGTCGCCATCCAGGTCCGCATACTGGGCATTGGGGATGTGGCCCTCCGCGAAGGCGCCCGCGCCCCACGCCGGGCGCGAGAGCTCGAAGCGACAGTCGATGATCGCCCAGTCCGGATCGTCCAGACGCTCAAACAGCTCCTGCGGCTCCACCAGTGCGCTCGCCATGGACCTCTCCGTGATCTTACCGGTGCACAGCTTGCCTGCATTTTCGGGGCCGTGCGGTTCTCGTTACAATCATCCCATCCCCGGCATGCGGAGGCGCGATGGCAATCGAGGTTTTCTGGGGCAGCGGCAGTCCCTTCGCGTGGCGGGTGCTCTTGGCGCTCGAGTACAAGCGGCTGCCGTACGTGAGCCATCTGCTGCAGTTCTCCAAGCAGGAGCACAAGTCGCCGCAGATGCTGGCGCTCAACCCGCGCGGCCGTGTGCCGGTGCTCAAGGACGGCGACTACGTGTGCTTCGAGTCGCTCGCGATCCTCTACTACCTCGATCAGAAGTATCCCGCGCCGCCGATCTTCGGGCGCACCGCGGAAGAGGCCGGCACGATCATGCGCGTCATCTGCGAGTACAGCGCCTACATCGAGCCGAATGTCACCAAGATCGCGCGCGCCATCTTCTTCGACAAGCAGCAGACGGACCTGGGCGGCGATGAGATCACCGCCGCCATGCACGCCGTGGCGAACGAGGCGCGCACCCTCGAAGGACGGCTGTCGAAATCGGAATGGATCGTGGGCGACTCCTACTCGGCGGTCGACATGGTGATCTTTCCTGGAATCCAGCTGCTGCGGCGCGCGCTCGAGAAGCCGCAGGCAGCGGCGCTGTCCTCGCGCTTCATGCCGGTCGAGGTCAACTACCCCTCGCTCGGGCGCTGGCTCGCACGCGTTGCGGCGCAACCAGGCTACGAGCGCACCTATCCGCCGCACTGGCGCGAAGGCTAAAAAGCGGCGCCGGCGGCGGGCGGCCGGCCATCGGAAAATTGAGTGCTGTGGGTCCGGCTTGGTAGGCTGCGGGGACGCGCAGCTTCGCGCGACCTTCTGAAGGATTGCCTAAAGCTAAAATCATGAGCAACAGCCATAAGATCCATCTCGAGTTTCCCGGACGTATCGTGTTCGTCGGCTTCGGCAGCATCGGTCAGGGGGTCTTGCCACTGGTGCTGCGCCACATCGGCATCCCGCCCGAGCGCCTCACCATCGTGACCGCCGAGGACCGCGGCAGCGAGGAGGCGGCCAAGTACGGCATCAAGTTCGTCAAGGAACGCCTGACGCGCGAGAACTTCCGGCGGGTGCTCAACCCGCTCATCGGGCGCGGCGATTTCCTCATCAACGTCTCGGTCGAGGTCTCGAGCATCGCGCTCATCAAGCTGTGCTGGGAAAAGGGCGCGATGTACCTGGATACCTGCATAGAGCCCTGGCCCGGCGGCTACACCGACCCGACGGTGCCACCGGCCAAGCGCACCAATTATGCGCTGCGCGAGGAGGCTCTCGCCCTGCGCGTCGGCAACGCGCGCGCTCCCACCGCGGTGCTCACCCACGGTGCCAATCCCGGGCTCGTGTCGCACTTCGTGAAACAGGCACTGCTCAACATCGCCGCCGACCTCAAGGTGGAGGCCGGCAACCCGAGCTCGCGCGCCGACTGGGGCGCGCTCGCCCGCAAGCTCGGCATCAAGGTCGTGCACATCGCCGAGCGCGACTCGCAGGTTTCGAGCAAGCCCAAGATGATGGGCGAGTTCGTCAATACCTGGTCGGTGGACGGCTTCGTCAGCGAGGGCTGCCAGCCGGCGGAGATGGGCTGGGGCTCGCATGAGAAGAACTTCCCGCGCGACGGCAAGCGCCACGACGCGGGTTGCATGGCCGCCATCTACCTGACGCAACCCGGCGCCGGCACCCGCGTGCGCACCTGGACGCCCAAGGCGGGGCACTTCTACGGCTTCTGCATAACGCACAGCGAGGCGATCTCGATCGCCGACTACTACACGGTGCGCGAGGGTGCGAGCGTGGCGTACCGTCCGACCGCGCACTACGCCTACCACCCGAGCGACTCCGCGGTGATGTCGGTGCACGAGCTCGCGGGGCGCAACTACGTGCAGCAGGAGCGCCAGCGCATCCTCATGGACGAGATCACCGGCGGCATCGATGAGCTCGGCGTGCTGCTCGCGGGGCACAAGAAGAATGCCTACTGGTACGGCTCGCAGCTATCCATCGAGGAGGCGCGCAGGCTCGCCCCCTACAACAACGCCACGAGCCTGCAGGTGTGCGTGGCGGTGCTGGCAGGCGTGGTGTGGGCGATGGAGAACCCCAACGTGGGCATCGTCGAGCCCGACGAGATGGACTTTCGCCGCACCCTCGAGATCTGCATGCCCTACCTTGGGCCGGTGGTCGGGGAGTACACCGAGTGGACGCCACTGCACGAGCGTGAGCGGCTGTTCCCCGAGGACCTCGACAAGACCGACCCCTGGCAGTTCAAGAACGTCAGGGTGATCTGGTAGGCGCGCCGCCTGCGGCGCGCCCCTCGTAGTCCACCGCCACGATCACGAAGGCGCGGCTGCCGCCGGGGGCCTCGACGGTGACCTCATCGTCGAGCCTGCGGCTGAGGAGCGCGCGCCCGAGCGGGGAGTCCATGCTGATGTAGCCCTCGCCCATGTCGAACTCATCGGGTCCCACGATCCGGTAGCGCGCCCGAGCGCCGTCAGCTGCCTCAAGCTCTACCCAGGCGCCGAAGAACACCCGCTTGCGGTCAGCAGGGGGCAGTTCCACCACCACCATGCCCTCCAGGCGCTTGCGCAGGAACCTGACGCGCCGGTCGATCTCGCGCAGGCGCCGCTTGCCGTAGGTGTACTCGGCATTCTCGGAGCGATCCCCCTGGGCGGCCGCCGCCTGCACCGCCAGCGTCACGCGCGGGCGCTCCTCGCGCCACAGCTCATCGAGTTCCCGCCGCAGCCGCTCGGCGCCCGAGCGCGTGATGTATTTCGAACCCACCGGTTCGCGCACCCGGAAGCGCCCCATAGCGGCAGATCCTGTGAATTATGTCGCACTCACTTTTACCGAAAACCGGCTTTCTGTGGAACATCTCACGGACTCTCCCGCGGTCGCGCTACTAACCTTAAAGCGTGGCTACCAAGTACTACACGCACTTCGTGACCCACGGTGGCAAGGCCAAAAGCCCCGGCCCCGGCAGCGAGTGGAGTGGAGTGGTGGAGTTGCGTGAGCCGCTGACGCATACGCGGGCCAACCGCGAGCTGCGCGCGCTCCTGGCACAGAGTTTTGACCTGGATTCGGACGATATCCGGATCCTGCACTGGGCACGATTGCACTGACGTATCCCCTGGCGGACTTCCTTCCCTTCATCGAAGGTCCGCCCTTATCCGCCCCAGGCCTCAAAACCTGGGGCTTTTTTTTGCCCGCGGTCCTGCGCCACTGCCCGCTGTAAAGGGGGCGGCACTCCTTAATTACAGGTTTCGGCCCGCGGCGCTGCTGCAGCGCACTTCGCGCCGCCCTCCCAAGGACGCCCGGGGGCGAAAATCGACGCGGCTTTCCCTGCCATGTGACAATCCCCGTCCCCCGGCATGGGGCGGGGCCGAATCATAAGGAGAAGTTCGATGCGTGCCTGGTCTTATGCGTTACTCGCCGCCGCGGTGCTGTGCCTCTCAGGCTGCGGTTACAACACCCTGCAGACGAAGGACGAGGGCGTCAAAGCCGCCTGGTCCGAGGTCGTGAACCAGTATCAGCGCCGCGCTGATCTCATTCCGAACCTGGTCAACACCGTCAAGGGCTATGCAGCGCAGGAACAGCGCGTGCTGGTGGAGGTCACCGAGGCGCGCGCCAAGGTGGGCTCGATCCAGGTCACCCCCGAGGTGCTGAACAACCCGGAGCTCTTCCAGAAGTACCAGGCCGCGCAGAACCAGCTGACCGGCGCCCTGAAGAGCCTGTTCGCCGTCTCCGAGAACTACCCGCAGCTGAAGTCGGACCAGAACTTCCGCGATCTGCAGTCGCAGCTGGAAGGCACCGAGAACCGCATCACCGTGGCGCGCAACCGCTACATCACGGCGGTGCAGGACTACAACGTGACCGTGCGCCAGTTCCCGGTGAACCTCACCGCGAAGATGTTCGGCTTCCCGGTGAAGCCGAACTTCACGGTGGAGAACGAGCAAGCCATCTCCGCGGCGCCCGCGGTCAGCTTTGACACCTCGACCCCGGGTACGCCCTCGGCGACGCCGCCGCCACAGCCGACCAAGTGATGGCAGCGGGGCGCCTTGCCCGCGTCCTTGCGGGCTTCGCGCTGCTGGGGTTCTGGAGCCTCGGCCTGCAGGCGGCTGCCCAGGATCTGCAGCCGGTACCGAAGCTCACCGCGCGGGTCACCGACCTCACCGGTACGCTGACGGCCGAGCAGCAGAACGCGCTCGAGCAGAAGCTCGCCGCCTTCGAGGCGGCCAAGGGCTCGCAGCTCGCCGTGCTTATCGTGCCGAGCACCAAGCCCGAGGAGATCGAGCAGTACTCGATCCGCGTCGTCGAGCAGTGGAAGCTCGGACGCGCTACGGTGAACGGCAAGCGCGTCGATGACGGGGCGCTCCTGATCATCGCCAAGGATGATCACCGGCTGCGCATCGAGGTGGGATACGGCCTCGAGGGCGTGCTGACCGATGCCATGTCCAATCGCATCATCACCGAGACCATCACGCCGGCCTTCCGGCAGGGTAACTACTACGCCGGCATCGACAGCGGCCTCGACCAAATGATGAAGCTGATCGATGGGGAGCCGCTGCCGGCGCCCGAGCGGCAGTGGCAGGGTGGTCACCGCGGCGCCTCGCCGGGGATCTTCCCCGAGCTCCTGTTTGCCGTGCTGGTCGGCTCGGTAGTGCTGCGTGGCATCTTCGGCAAGACCTTAGGGTCGGCGTTCACCGGCGCCGGCGCGGGGCTGCTGGTGTACCTGGGCGGCTACGCGCTGGCGCTCGCCGGCGTTGCCGCGCTGGGCGCCTTCCTGATCACACTCCTAATGGGCTTCGCCGGCACCAGCAGCGGCTGGTCGAGCGGCACGCGCGGCGGGCTCGGGGGCGGCTGGGGCGGCCTTGGGGGCGGGGGTTTCGGGGGCGGCGGTTTCGGGGGCGGGGGCTTCGGCGGCGGTGGTGGCGGATTCGGCGGCGGCGGTGCCTCCGGTGGCTGGTAGGGAACCCAGGCAATGAAACTTGGCCGTCTGCTGCGTCACGTCTTCATCACCCGCTGGAGTACGCGGCGGCACTTTCCGCCGGCGGTGCTGGATGCCATCGAGCAGGCCATCAGCGAATGCGAAAGCCGCCACGGCGGGGAGATCCGCTTCGTCATCGAGACCGCCTTCGACCTGCCGGAACTCGTGCGCGGCCTGCCGCCGCGGCAGCGGGCGCTGCAGCTGTTCGGCCAGTACCGCGTCTGGGACACCGCGCACAACAACGGCGTCCTCATCTACGTGCTGATGGCGGACCACGACGTCGAGATCGTCGCCGACCGGGGCATCGCGCAATACGTGCCCCAGGCGGAGTGGCAGACGGTGTGCCGGCAGATGGAGAGCCACTTCCGCGCCGGGCGCTTCAAGGACGGCTCGGTGGTGGGTATCCTCGGCGTCGGCGCCCTGCTCGGGCGCCACTTCCCGGGTCACCGCGCGAGCGACAACGAGCTGCCCAACCAGCCAGTGCTGCTGTAGCGCTTCACCGACAATCGGTCGCGACGCGCACTTAGGTCATAATCGGCTCCCCATGAGAACCCGTTCGGCCCGCGCGGCCGCCACCGCGCTCCTGTTGCTGTGTATTGCCGGTTGCTCGATCTTCGGGCCCCGCCACCAGGCGCCACCGCCACCGCCACCGCCACCGCCGCCGCCGCCGGCCGAGCCGCTGCCGGTTGCGACGCAGCGCTTCGAGCTCGCCCCGAGTCAGGACGTAGTCGGTGAGGTGCAGGTGGTGAAGGCCACCAAGGACGATACGCTTACGGACATCGCGCGCCGCTTCAACGTCGGCTACGAGGAGATCACGCGCGCCAATCCCAAGCTCGACCCGTGGCTGCCGGGGGAGGGCGCCGAGGTCATCGTGCCCTCGCAGTTCATCCTGCCGGATGCGCCGCGCACCGGGCTCGTCATCAACATCGCCGCGATGCGCATCTTCTACTTCCCGCCGGTCAAGAAGGGCGAGCGCCAGGTGGTGTTCACGCACCCGATCGGCATCGGCAAGGTCGGCTGGCGCACACCCGAAGGCGTGACCAAGATCGTGCGGCGCCAGAAGGACCCGACCTGGCGCGTGCCGGTCTCGGTGCGCAAGGAGCACCACGAGAACGGCGAGGAGCTCGAGCCGGTCATCGGTCCCGGTCCCGACAACCCCCTGGGCAAGTACGCCTTCTACCTGCAGTGGCCGAGCTATCTGATCCACGGCACCAATAAGCCCGCCGGTGTCGGCCTGCGCTCGAGCCACGGCTGCATCCGCCTGTACCCGGAGGACATTGAGCAGTTCTTCAACATGGTACCGATCGGCACCCAGGTGCGCGTGGTCAACCAGCCCTTCGTATTCGGCTGGCGCGACGCTGAGCTCTATATGCAGCCCTACGACGTGCTCGAGGACGATACGCGCGACTGGGCTAAGGCGCAGAAGCGGCTGCTGACCAAGTCACTGGCCGTGCGCCTGCAGCAGGAGGTGCAGCAGCACCACGAGCAGGTCGACTGGAACCTGGTGTCGAGTCTTGCGCACAGCCCGCGCGGCGTGCCGGTGCCGATCACCAAGAGCGATGCGAGCCTCGATGAGGTGCTCGCCGCCGCGCCGCGGGTGCAGAACGTGCTGCCGGAAGGCGCAAGCTGGAATGGCACCTCCGACCTGCCCATGGACGAGGCCACCTTCAAGCAGATGGCCGCCGACAGCGACCCGGGAAGCGCCGCTCCCGCGGCCGCGCCCGCCGCCGCTCCCAGCAGCGCGGGCAAGACGCCCGCCGCAGCGGCGCCCAAGAACGGCGGCTGAAGGCCGCACGTGCCTCATGAACGCGCTCTCGGAGTGGTTGCAGCTCATGCTCGCCGAAATCACGCGCAAGCAGGAGGATGCTGCGCATGCCCGCACCGAGGAGGTGCGGCGCACCGCCGAAGAAGCCGGGTCACGGCAGCCCGAGGACGCCGACCGTCGGAAAACTTTCCACACCGACTGATTGATTAGCTGACAACGCACGGACAGCGTGTGTTAGAGTCGCGCCGGCAATTCCAAGAGGCGCTTGAGTGGCCAACAGCCCTGCGTCCGGCGTAGAACTCGCACAACAAAGCCGCACGGATCACGCGATCGAACGCGTGGCGACCGGAATCGTCGCTTTCGTCGGACGTACCCTCAAGGGACCCGTCAACACTCCGGTGACGGTGACGAGCTTCGTTGATTTCCAGCAGCAGTTCGGGGGCCTGTGGCAGCCCTCCACGCTTTCCTACGCCGTCGAGCAGTTCTTCGAGAACGGCGGCCGTGAGGCGCGCGTGGTGCGCGTCGTGAACGGCGCCCGTCCGCCCACGCTGAGCCTGCCGGCGGGCACCGGTGTGCTGCGCCTGGCGGCGGTGAACCCGGGTTCGCGCGAGTACCTGCGCGCCTCGGTGGACTATGACGGCCTCAGCAGCGCCGAGCACGAGCGCTTCAACCTCGTGGTACAGCGCGTGCGCACCGCCGGCTCGGAGCTCGTCGAGGACCAGGAGATTTACCGGCGCGTCTCGATCGTCCCGGCCTCGGGACGCTACGTCACCGACATCCTGCTCGAGTCGCGCCTGGTGCGTGTCGTGGGTGGCATTCCTATGCAGCGCCCCGAGCGCACCGCCGGCGGACCCGGGGGCGTCGCGGCCGGCTATACGCTCTCCAACCCCGACGGCGATGACGGGGCCCCGCTCACCGACTACGACATCATTGGCGCCTCCGGTAGCGGCGCCGGCCTGTTCGCGCTCGAGGGCACGCGCTTCAACCTGCTGTGCATCCCGCCGCTCACGCGGGAGCGCGACGTCGGCCTCTCGACGCTGCTGGTGGCCGCGCGCGTCTGCCGCGACCGGCACGCGCTGCTCATGGTCGATCCCCCCGCGGGCTGGACTTCCGCGCGTGCCGCGCTCGATGCGCTGCGCCTGTGGCCGTTCCGCAGCGACTGTGCGGTAATGTATTTCCCGCGGGTGCAGGCGTTTGACCGCCTGCGCGGCCGCGTCGAGGTGTTTGGTTCCTGCGGCGCCGCCGCCGGCATGATCGCGCGGGCGGACGAGACCTGGCCGGTGTGGTCGGCCGCCGAGAGCGAGGAGGCGATCCTGCGCCCGGGACTGCGCCCGGCGGTGACGGTGAACGACGCCGAGCGGGTACGGCTCGCCGCCGCGGGCATCAACACGCTCTTGTCGGTGCGCAGCGGTGCGCGCACCGGCGTCAGCCCGCGCACGCTCGCCGCCGGCGGCAGCGGCGCCTCCGACTGGCGCTACCTCTCGGCCCGGCGCCTGGCACTGTTCGTCGCGGCGAGCATCGAGCAGGGCACCCGCTGGGTGCTGCTCGAGCACAACGGACCGGCGACCTGGGAGCGCGCTCAGGCGCAGGTCGAGGCCTTCCTCGATGAGCTGGCCGAGCTCGGCGCGTTCGCCGCAGCCGCGGCCGATGAGAGCCACTTCGTGATCGCTGACGAGCGCGTCAACCGGCCGCAGACGCTCGCCGAAGGCAAGTTCAACCTGCTGTTCGGCTTTGCCACCAGCAAGCCGGGCGCCTTCGACACCTGGCTCGTGACACAGCGCGCCGGCGCCAGCCGCGTGCGCCCGGTGTCGGTGAACCGTTCCGCGACCTCCAAGAACCGCGTGGAGTGGGAGATCGAGACCGCGATCCTACGCAACTGAGGTTGAGCCTCAGCGCGGCGCGCCGCAGCCCCCGCCGCCCGGGGTCGCGATGGTGAGTTCATCCCCGGCACCGACCTCGAAACGCGCCGTGGCGCCGAGTGTCTCGATGCGGCCGTCGGCGCGGCGCAGTTGGGCCGCGCCGGGCAGCGCGGGTGCGCCGCCCTGGATCCCAAACGGTGCGATACGGCGGTGGTTGGCGAGCAGCGCGCCGCTGAAGGCCGTGCGGAACTGCAGCCTGCGCACCGTGCCATCGCCTCCCGGGTAGCGTCCGGCGCCACCCGAGCCGCGGCGGATCGAGAACTCCCGTACCAGCACCGGGTACTCGGCCTCGAGGATCTCAGGGTCGGTGAGACGGGAGTTGGTCATGTGGGTCTGCACCGCCGAGCAGCCATCGAAGCCCGGGCCTGCGCCGGCCCCGCCGCAGATGGTTTCGTAGTACTGCAGCGCCTCATCCCCGAAGGTGAGGTTGTTCATCGTGCCCTGGGAGGCCGCCAGCACCCCGAGCGCCCCGTAGAGCGCATCGACGATGCATTGCGAGGTCTCGACGTTGCCGGCGGCGACCGCCGCCGGCGGCTTAGGATCTAGCATGCAGCCTTCCGGGATCACGATCTCGAGCGGCGCAAGACAGCCTTCGTTCAGCGGGATGGGCGCCTGGATCAGGGTGCGGAAGACGTAGAGTACGGCCGCCGTACACACCGCGCGCGGGGCGTTGAAATTGTGCTCGCCCTGGGCGGAGGTGCCGGTGAAGTCGATGCGCGCGCGCCGCGCCGCCGCATCGACCTCGACCCTGACCACGATCGCATCCCCATTGTCCATCTCGTAGCGGAAGCTGCCGCTTGAGAGCTGCGCGAGGGCTGCGCGCATGCTGCGGGCCGCGTTGGCCTGCACGGCGCGCATGGAGGCCTGTACCTCGGGGAGCCCGTGCCGGCGGGCGGCGCGTTCGAGCTCTGCGATGCCGCGGGCGTTGGCGGCCAGCTGCGCGCGCACGTCGGCGAGGTTCTGCCGCGGCCGGCGCGCGGGCCAGCGGCCGCCGCCGAGGACGGCGAGGAACGCCTGCTCCTGCAGCTGCCCGGCGCGTACCAGGGGGAAGCACTCAAAGAGGATGCCTTCCTCCTCGATGGTGCGGCTGAAGGGGGGCATCGAGCCGGGCGTGACGCCGCCGATGTCGGCGTGATGGGCGCGCGAGGCGACGAAGAAATCTGGGCGCGCGCCGCGCGGGGTGAGGAACACCGGAGTGACGACGGTCATGTCCGGCAGGTGCGTGCCGCCGTGGTAGGGGCTGTTCAGGAGCCAGGCATCGCCGGCCTGCAGCTGCCCCTGGGCGCGCATGACGGCGCGCACGCTTGCGCCCATGGAACCGAGGTGCACCGGCATGTGCGGCGCATTGGCGACGAGGCCCCCTTGGGCGTCGAACAGCGCGCAGGAATAGTCGAGGCGCTCGCGGATGTTCACCGACTGCGCGGTCGCCTTGAGCACCTCGCCCATCTGCTCGGCGATGTGCATGAAGAGGTTGTTGAAGATCTCCAGGCGCCCAGGATCGGCGCTCAGCGCCGCGGCCTGCGATACGCCCTCGTCCGTCAGCATCAGGACTCCGGGGGCGGCCGCGCTGGCGCGCCAGCCTTCTTCCAGCACCACTGTGGTGTGCGCATCCACCAGCAGCGCAGGCCCGACGATCGGATCGGCGAGGTCGGCGGCACGGCGCAGCGGTACCTCGCGCCAGAGGCCGAACCAGGCGCGCGCGCGCGGCGGCAGCTGCGCAGCGGGCGCGGCGTTCGCCACGCGCAGGCGCGCCGCATCGACACCAGCGACACGCGCCTCGGCACGCAGCGCCTCGATGATGAGGGTCAGCGCCTCGCTGGCGAAGCCGAAGCGGCGCAGGTGCTCCTCGTGAAAGCGGGCACGCACCTGCGCGAGCGGGGCCGCCTCGAGCGACAGCGCGACGTCGCTGTCGCCGGCCCGCACCTCGAGGAACGAGCTCACGCGCACGGCGGCACCATCGGCGGCGTGGGCGCTGAGTTCGCCTTGCGCCTGGGCGCTCAAGCTGGCAAGCGCGGCGCGGGCGGCCTGCAAACCTGCCTCATCGAGCGCCAGGCGCAGGCTCGCGCGGCGCACCGCCAGGCGGTCGGCGACGCCGATCCCGAAGGCGGACAGGACGCTCGCCAGCGGATGCACCAGGATGCGGCGCACGCCGGCGGCGCGTGCCACACGGCAGGCATGCTGGGCCGCGGCGCCCCCGAAGCAGAAGAGGGTGAAGTCGGCCGCATCCAGCCCCTGGCGGGTAGAGACCTGGCGGATGGCGTTCGCCATCGACTCGACAGCGACCTCCAGGAACGACGCGGCCAGTGCCTCGGGACTCAATGGCGCGCACCCCTCGGCCGCCACGCGCCCCGCAAGAGCGGCAAAACCGGCGTGCACCGCGGAGGCATCGATCGGGGAGCGGCCGTCAGCCCCGAACACCCGCGGCAGGGTGTCGGTGCGCAGCCGCCCGAGCAGCACCTGCACGTCGGTAAGGGTGAGCGGGCCGGCGCGCCCGTAACAGGCAGGTCCGGGATCTGCGCCCGCAGATTCAGGTCCCACGGCCAGGCGCCCGTCACGCAGCGCGAGCAGCGAGCCACCGCCCGCGGCGATGGTGTGCACGTCGAGCATGGGCTGCTGCAGCCGCACGCCGGCGATCACGTGCTCAAAGCGCTGCGGCAGCTCCCCGTCGATGAGCGAGACGTCCGTGGAGGTACCCCCCATGTCAAAGCCGATCAGCCGCCTGACCCCGAGCAGAGCCGCTGCACTGCGCATACCGATGAGACCGCCGGCAGGCCCCGAGAGCACGCTCGCGAGGGCGTGAAAGTGCTCCGTATCGCTAAGACCGCCGTTGCTTTGCATGAGGGCGAGCGCCGCGTGCGGGTCGAGCGAGCGCAGCTGCGAAGTGAGGCTGCGCAGGTAGCTCGACAGGGGCGGATTGAGGTAGGCGTTCAGCACCGTGGTATCGCCGCGGGCGACGTAGCGCACCAGCGGCGAGAGCTCGTGGGAGACTGAGACCTCCGCAAACCCGAGTTCCCGTGCGCAGCGCGCCGCGGCCGCCTCGTGCTGCGTATGGCGCCAGCCGTGCAGGAACACGATGGCCACGGCGCGCCGGCCGGCGCCGCGCGCCCGCAGCAGCTGTGCGTGCAGGTGGACGAGATCGAGCGGCACGAGAACCTCGCCTGCGGAGGTGAGGCGCTCGTGCGCCTCGATGACCTCTGCGTACAGGGGCTCTGGCAGCACAATGTCGCGCGCGAAGATGTCGGGGCGGTTCTGGTAGCCGATGCGCAGGGCATCGGCGAAGCCTGCCGTAGTGATGAGGAGCACCGGCTCCCCGCTGCGCGTGAGCAGTGCGTTGGTGCCCACCGTAGTGCCGACCTTGACCGCGCCGATGCGCGCGCCGCTGGCGCCCGCAGCGCGCAGGACCTCCTGTGCGGCATTGAGCCCAGGGTCGCCCCCCGCACCATCCAGGGGGGCAGAGGGTACCTTGCGCACGTGCAGCTCCCCTTGCGGGGACAGGCCGATGACGTCGGTGAAGGTGCCGCCGCGATCGATCCAGAACTGCCAGCCGGCGCGCTCGGGCGCCGGCGCGCGGTCTGATTGGCTTAACGATTCCATTGCCTGCATTATTCGCGCATGCGAGTCAGGTCCGCAGCGACAACGGTACCGCCATGCAAGAGACGGTAATCTCCCGCCACGTGGTGTTCTCCCATGGCAAGGAAAGCGGGCCCTGGGGACGCAAGATCTCTGCGCTCGCCGAGGTGGCGCGCTCGGAAGGCTATGAGGCGCACTCGGTCGACTACCGCGGGCTCGATGAGCCGCGGGCGCGGGTGGCGCGGCTGGTGGAGTTCTGCAAGGAGCTCAGCGGCGACCTGGTGCTGGTGGGCTCGAGCCTCGGCGGCTACGTGGCGGTCGCCTCCGCCTCGCTGCTGCACGCGCGCGGCATCTTCCTCATGGCACCGGCGCTTTACCTGGAGGGGCTGCCACAACTGCGCGCCGGTGTGCTCGATTGCCCGGCCACCGTCGTGCACGGCTGGCGCGACGACGTCGTGCCCTATGAGCAAAGCGTGCGTTTTACGCAGACCTACAAGGGCGCGCTGCACCTGCTCGAGAGCGATCACCGGCTGCATAACCAGCTGCGTGTCATCCAGTACCTGTTCGAATACTTCCTCATCGCGCTCGATCTGCCCGCCATCGCCTTCGAGTGAGGTTAGCGCCGTTCGCGGATGGCGCGCACCGCGGAGGCGTCTACCAGGCGCGGCACGATCAGCCGCGCCCAGCGCCCCAGGCGCCCGCGCGCCGAGGTGATCAGCAGGCGCTGGCGGCGCCGCATCGCCGCGGCGGTGAGCTGCGCGCAGCGCGCGGCGCTCATGATGCGCCGCTCCTGCATCGGCGTCTGCCCGAGCGGCCGGCCGTCCGGGCCGCTGGCGCGCCGATGGATCTCGCTCACCACGAAGTCCGGCGCCACGATCGTGACGTCGACCCCGCTGTCCTTGAGTTCGATGCGCAGCGACTCGAAGAAGCCCACCATGGCGTGTTTGCTGGCGGCATAGCCGGTGCGCTCGGGGACGCCGGTGAGACCTGCGATGCTGGCGATGGCGACGATGAGTCCGCGCGAGCGCTTCAGGTGCGGCAGGGCGGCGGCGGTCATGTGCACCGCGCCCAGGTAGTTCACCGCCAGCAGTCGCTCGTACACCGAGAAGTCGCTGACCGCATCGAAGCGTGCCCACATCGTGATCCCGGCGTTGTTGACCAGCACATCGAGGTTGCCGAAGCGCTCGATCGCGCGCGCGACGCACGCGCTGCAGTCCGCGCTGCGCGCCACGTCGCCCGCGAAGGTCTCGGCCGTGGCGCCGCGCGCGCGACACTCGCGCGCCGTCTCCTCCAGGCGCGCGGCGTTGCGCGCACTGAGGAGCAGATTCGGCCCCTCGGGCGCGAGCTCCAGGGCGAGCGCGCGCCCGATGCCCTCGGAAGCCCCGGTAATCAACACCGTCTTGCCCGCGAATGTGCCCATTTGCAACTATGCTCCGCAACGACGCCGCTGCGCGGCGATGAGTCCATCATAAGGCGGCGATGAACTGGCTGTTGCGGCGACTGCTCGCGCTGTGGGTCCGCTTCAGGGTGCGGCCGGAGAACGCGGCGGACCTCCTGAGGGACCTTGGGCACCCGCTATGCTACGTGCTCGAGCACCGCAGTGTCAGTGATCTGGCGGTGCTGCAGCAGGCGTGCGCGGCGCTTGGCCTGCCACGCCCGGGTGTCGCGCTCGGCGGCGGCCGTGACCTGCGCAGCTTCTTCTACCTCACTCAGCCGCGCTCGTTCTGGAGCACGCGTGCCGACCGTCGCCCGCCCCGGCAGTTGGCACAGATGCTGCGTGCGCTGCGCGCCGACGCGGGCGCCGACTTCTACCTGGTACCGGCGGCGGTCTACTGGGGCCGCGCGCCCCAGCGCGAGGACTCCTGGCTGCGCCTGCTCCTGGTCGAGGATTGGGTGCTCGCCACCCGGGTGCGCAAGTTCCTGCAGGTGCTGTTCAACGGCCGCGACACGCTGGTTGAGTTTGACGAGCCGATCTCGCTGCGGCAGCTTCTGGGTGCGGAGCTCGGTGTGGCACTGCGTGGGCGGCGCGTGGCCCGCAGCCTGCGTAGCCTCTACGCCCGGCGTCGCGCGGTGCGCATCGGACCGGACCTCTCGCACCGCCGCACCATCGTGAACGAGGTGCTGCGCACGCGCGCGGTACGCGCCGCGATCACGCAGGAGATGCGCGCCAGGCACCTCAGCCGCCACAAGGCGCTGCTGCGCGCGCGTGCGGACGCGCTGGAGATCGCCGCGAATTATTCGCATGCCTTCGTGCGCTTCATGGAGTACGCCCTGAGCCGCCTGTGGAACCGCCTCTACGACGGTGTCGAATTGGGACACGGCGCGACGCTGGAAGCGGTCGCCGAGGGGAACGAGCTCATCTATGTGCCCTGTCACCGCAGCCACATGGACTACCTGCTGCTCGGCTACGCCATCTACGTGCAGGGCTACGCGGTGCCCCACACCGCCGCCGGTGTGAACCTCAACCTGCCCCTCATCGGGCGCCTGCTACGCAAGGGCGGTGCCTTTTTCATCCGCCGCAGCTTCCGCGGCAACGCGCTCTACACCGCGGTCCTCATGAAGTACCTCGCCACTATCATGGCGCGCGGACACCCGATCGAGTACTTCATCGAAGGCGGTCGCAGCCGTACCGGCCGGCTGCTGCAGCCGAAGATCGGCATGCTCTCGATGAGCGTGCGCAGCTACCTGCGCGAACCGGTGCGCCCGGTGGTGTTCGTGCCGGTGTACTTCGGCTACGAACGCCTGGCGGAGGGGCGCACCTATATCGGTGAGCTCTCCGGGCAGCCTAAGGAGAAGGAGAGCATTCTCGGTCTGCTCAAGTCCTGGCGCGTGCTGCGGGAGCGCTTCGGCAAGGTGTACGTGAATGTGGGCGAGCCCATCGCGCTCGCGCAGGTGCTCGATGCACACGCGCCGCAGTGGCGGACGCAGCAGTTCGACGACGACACGCGCAGCCCCTGGGTTGGCCGTGCGGTCGAAGACCTGTCGCGGCAGATCATGCGCAATATCAACTCCGCGGCCGCGGTGACGCCCATCAACCTCCTGGCGATCGTGCTCCTGGCGATGCCCCGCCAGGCGCTGCCGGAGGCCGATCTGGTGCGCCAGCTCGAGTTGTACCGCGCGCTGCTGGTGAGCTGCCCTTACAGCGAGCGCGTCACGGTGACGCCCCTGAGTGGGGCGCAGATGATTGAGTACGGCATTGCGCTCCAGCAGGTCTTCCGCGAGGCGCATGCGCTCGGGGACCTGGTGCGCATGAGCGAGTCGGCCGCCGTGCTGGCCACGTACTTCCGCAACAACATTCTGCATCTGTTCGCGCTGCCCTCGCTCATCGCGTGCGTATTCGTCAGCAACGCCCGGGTGGCCGCCAGTGACCTGCGGCGCCTCGCCGGCCGCATCTACCCCTATATCGCCGCGGAGCTGTTCCTGCGCTGGGACGAGGCGCAGCTGCCGCAGGCAATCGAGGCCACACTCGCCGCGCTGGCCACGCACGGGCTCATCGAGCGCGAGCCGGAGATCGAAAGCTGGACGCGCGCCGCGCCGACCTCCGCCCAGGCGATGCAGCTGTCGCTCCTGGCCCAGGCGACCGTGCAGACCATCGAGCGCTACTACATGGTCGTGGCACAGCTGGTGCAGGAGGGCAGCGGCAGGCTCGATCAGGCCACCCTCGAGGAGCGCTGTCAGCTCACCGCACAGCGCATGACGCTGCTCTACGGCCTGAATTCCCCGGAGTTCTTCGACGCGGCGATGTTCGGGAACTTCATCGGCCTACTGCGCGCGCGCGGCGTGATCCGCGACGGCACGGGCGGCAGGCTCGAGTTCGACGAAGTTCTCACCGGCGTCGCCGAGGATGCGCAGTACGTCCTGAGCGAGCAGCTGCGGCACAGCATCCTGCAGATCATGCACGCCTGACCCGCCGCCATCTGCGGCAGGCTGATGTGATGCGCGCCACGCTGGCGGCCGCCGGCGATGGTGCCTGGTGGCCGCATCAGGTACCGTTACCGCGGGCTTGGCCAGACGGAGTTTGCGCCTCGGAAGTTTATGCAGGACCCGGACTTAAGTGTGCTGCTGCGCTCGCGCGTACCGTTGATCGCGGTGGAGTCGTGCGATGAGACTCGCGCGCTTCAGGCCCTGCAGCGCGCCTGTACCGAGCTGCCCTCGCCGAGCCGGTCGCTTCAGACGGGTGTGGTCGCCGGCGTGACATCGAGCGGCATGCCGCTGTTTCGCTGGACTGTAACCGACGGCCTCAAGCGTCTCGATGTGGACATGGGGCCGCCGCAGCGCACCATCGCCGAGCCGATCGATATCCTCAAACACATCCGCGCCACGAATCTCGCCGGTACCTACGCGCTGCTGGACTTTCATCCTTACCTGAAGGATCCCACCCTGGTGCGACTCCTGAAGGACATCGCCCAGGACTACGAGCACTGCGCGCGCACCGTCGTGCTGATCAGCGATGCGCTGGAAGTTCCCCGCGAGCTTGAGCACTTGTGCGCGCGCTGCGCGCTGGCACTGCCGGACCGCAGCGAGCGGCTGGCGCTGGTGGAAGGGGTGGCACGCGAATGGATGCGCGCTAATCCCGGTAAGGCGCCGAAGATTGACCGCCAGGCGCTCGGCCTGCTGGTTGAGAACATGAGTGGCCTGTCGGCCGCCGACACCCAGCGCCTGGCGCGCAACGCCATTTTCGATCACGGCGCGATCCAGGCCTCCGACGTGCCGCTGATCATGCGGGCGAAATACGAGCTGCTGAACCGCGGCGGGATTCTGCGCTACGAGCACGATACGGCCGACAGCGCCGACGTAGGCGGACTTACCCATCTCAAGGACTGGCTGCAGAAGCGACGTGCCGCTTTCGACGGCTCCGCCCCGCTGCTCGATGCACCCAAGGGGGTGCTGCTCTTGGGCGTACAGGGCTGTGGCAAGAGTCTCGCTGCACGCGCGAGCGCGGGCATTCTCAAGGTGCCACTGTTGCGGCTCGACTGCGGGGCACTGTTCGATAAGTACGTCGGGGAGTCTGAGCGAAATCTGCGCGAATCGCTCGGCACCGCGGACCTGCTGGAGCCGTGCGTGCTGTGGGTGGATGAGATCGAAAAGGGATTCGCCGCGGGCGACAACGATGGTGGCGCCACACGGCGCGTGCTCGGGGCTTTTCTGACCTGGCTGGCTGACAAACACACGCGCGTGTTCGTGGTTGCAACCGCCAATGACATCACCGAGCTGCCGCCGGAGCTGGTGCGCAAAGGGCGTTTCGATGAGATCTTCTTCGTCGATCTGCCCAACGCCGCAACCCGGGCCGAGATCCTGCGCATCCACACGAGCCGGCGCGGTCTGACGCTCGATGCGGCGGCGTTGAGCGCCCTGGCGCAGGCTTGCGAGGGATTCTCGGGCGCTGAAATCGAGCAGGCCGTGGTGGCCTCTCTCTATACCGCGAACGCGCGTCACGCTCCGCCGAGCGCGCAGCTGCTGCGCGCGGAGATGGCCGCCACCCGGCCGTTGGCGGTTGTCATGGCGGAAAAGGTGGCGCAGCTGCGCAGCTGGGCGCAGGAGCGCACGGTACCCGCGGATTAGCGCCGCCGCCGGCTTCAGCGCGGGGGCCGGTTTTCGGCCTCAGCCCTCGAAGCCGTGCTTGGAGCGTAGCCGCTTGGTGTTGCGGCGATGCGTCTTGGCTTCGAGGCGCCGTTCGCGCGACGCCCGCGTCGGGCGCGTGGCCTTGCGCGGCTTCGGCGGGGTGAGCGCGCGGCGAATCAGGTCCGCCAGGCGCTCCTCGGCCTCGCGGCGGTTGTTCTCCTGCGTGCGCTGGTTGCGCGCGATGATGAGAACCGCCCCTTCCTGCGTCAGGCGCCGCCCGCTCAGGGCGCGCAGCCGCGCCTTGACCTCCGGCGCCAGCGCCGTGCTGCCGGCGAGCTCGAAGCGCAGCTGTGCGGCGGTCGAGAGCTTGTTGACGTTCTGGCCCCCGGGCCCCGAACCCCGCACGAAGCTAATGCTGAGGTCGCTGTCGGGGATCTCCACTCCCGGGGCGATGGCCAGCGGCACGGTCAGTGGTCCTTCAGTCAGCCTGCTGGTCGACCCCGACGCTGCCGGTCGCTGGCGGACGCGTCGGCGCCGGGGGCTGACGGCGGGCGTCGAGCAGACGCGTCTCCTGCTGCGACACCGGGATCCGCACGCCGTGCGTGCGGAAGATGCGCCAGATCGCCCGGTTGACGTCCGAGCGCACGTTGTTGACGCCGTTCACCGGGTCGGCGATCCAGAAACGGATCTCGAGCGCCATACCGTTGGCCTCGAAGCTGATGAGACGCGACACCGGCGCGGGGTCGTGCAGGATGCGCGGGTGGTCCTCAGTGGCCTCGACCAGTAGCCTGAGTGCGAGCTCCGGGTCGTCGTCGTAGCTCACAGTGACCGGCAGCTTAAGGCGCACGCGCTGGTCGGCGTAGCTCCAGTTGATGAAAGAGGTCGTGATCAGGTTCTGGTTGGGGACCAGCGTATCGACGCCGTCGCGGTCGCGTACCACGACGTAGCGGCCGCGCAGCTCCTGCACCCAGCCGAAGTTGCCGGCGGCGGCGCCGGTCTGGCCGGTGAAGCTGATGACGTCGCCGGGCTTGATCGACTTGTCCATGAGCAGCACGAAGCCGCTGACGAAGTTGCTCGCCACCGACTGCAGACCGAAGCCGAGGCCCAGACCGATGGCGCCGGTGAGCACGTTGAGTGTCGTGACGTCGACCCCGGCGGCATTGATGCCGAGCAGGATGCCGAGGCCCACGAGGAGGAAGTAGGTGAACTTTGAGACGCCCACCCGGGTGGAGACCGCCAGCTGATCCAGCCGCATCACGTGGCGCTCGACGGCACGTGCGATGAGGCTGGTCACGATGACGAAGGCGGTCACCACCACGAGGCCCTTCAGCAGCGCCCAGAGGCTGAACTGCGAGCGCCCGGGCACCAGACTGATGCGGTTGAGGCTGGCCTCGATCACGTCCAGCCAGCCGAGGGCGGCGATGGCCACGATGCACCACAGGATGAGAGTGATGCGGCTCTCACGCGTGCGCACCCAGGAGTTCGGGCCGAGCAGCAGACCCAGCACGTAAACCCCGAGGCGCACCAGCAGCAGCGCCACCATGAGGCGCGCGCAGGCATCGATGACCGCGGCCGAGAGACCGAAGGCGCTGACCACGAAGTGCGCCGCCACCAGCAGCGCAAGTGCCGCCAGGATCGGTGCGATCAGTATCGCGCCCTCAAGGATGTGATCGAGCAGGTGTGGAGAGCGCAGGGCGGCGGCGTCGGCGCGGCGCACGCGCAGCGCACGCACCACGCTCAGGGCGACGATGCCCGCGATGCCGGCGGCGAGCACGGCGATCAGCACCTGGGGCGAGGTGAACTGCAGCAGGGCGCTCCGTACTGCGCTCTCGGCACCGTCCATCAGGCGTTCAGATCCGGGATCAGCTGACTCTCCAGGCGCGTTATCTGGTCCTTGAGCAGCAGTTTGCGCTTTTTCAGGCGCTTGAGCGCCAGCTCATCGATGCGCAGGTCAAGCGAGAGCCGGCAGATGACCTCGTCGAGGTCCCGGTGTTCGATGCGCAGCTGTCGCAGCTTCTCGATGTTGCGAAACAGCTCGCGGTCAACATTGTCTTCGATTTCCGCCATGCGGGCTGCCCATGAACCTCAGCTGATGGGCCGGGAAGGCGTGCAGATGTCAGCGCGCGGCGCCAAACTGCACGAGCTTAGCCGAGAGCCGTTGCGAGTGCCATGTCACCGCCCGCCACGGCCACCGCCGTGGCGCCGCCCTGGAGGCGAGCCGCGACGCCCGCCGCCGCCCCCACTGCGCCCGCCGCCGCCACTGCGGCCGCCGCCACCACCACCGTGCCGACGACCGCCGCCCGGATGCGGGGAACTGCGTACCGGTACACCCGTGATCACGCCCTGGGCGAGCAGTTCCGGGGCGATCGGCAGGAAGGGGATTTTGTGGCCGACGTAGGTCTCGATGTCCGGCAGGGATACCGCGTACTCCTCGCAGGCGAAGCTGATGGCATCGCCCTCGGCCCCGGCGCGCGCGGTGCGGCCGATGCGGTGCACGTAGTCGGCAGCATCCTGGGGCAGGTCGAAGTTGAAGACGTGGCTGACGTCGGGGATGTGCAGGCCGCGGGAGGCGACGTCGGTGGCGATCAGGACCGCGAGCTTGCCGTCGTGGAAGTCACGCAGGAAGCGCAGACGCTTGTTCTGCGGCACGTCTCCGGAGAGCGCCTGGGCCTCAAAGCCGTTGGCCTTGAGGGTAGCCTCGAGGCGTTCGGCGGTGCGCTTGGTATTCACGAACACCATGGTGCGCACGGCCTCACTCTGGTGCAGAAGCCCGATGAGCAGCGGCACCTTTTCCTCCATGGAGGGGTAGTACATGAGCTGGCGCACGCGATCGACCGTCATCTTGTCCGGCTCGATGCGCACCAGCTCGGGGTTGTTCATATGCTCGTAGGCTAGCTCCAGCACCCGCTGCGAGAGCGTGGCGGAGAACAGCATCGACTGGCGCCGCTCGGGCGGGGGCAGGCGGCGCATGATGTAGCGAATGTCAGCGATGAAGCCGAGGTCGAACATGCGGTCCGCCTCGTCCAGCACCAGCACCTGGGCATGGCGCAGGTCAAAGACGTGCTGCTTGAAGTAGTCGATCAGGCGCCCCGGGGTACCGATCAGCACATCGCAACCGGTGCCGAGCTCCTGGCGCTGCTTCTCGTAGTCGATGCCACCGAACACCACCTGCTGCTTGAGCCCGGTGTGTGCACCGAGGGTCTTCGCGTCGTAGTGGATCTGCACCGCGAGTTCCCGGGTTGGCGCCACGATGAGCGCGCGGATCGAGGTGGGCGAACGGTTGGGGGCCGGCGGGCGGGTCAGAAGCGACTGGTAGGTCGCTAGGAGGAACGCGGCCGTCTTGCCAGTGCCGGTCTGCGCCTGCCCGGCGACATCGCGCCCGGCGAGGGCGAGGGGCAGCGTCTGTGCCTGGATCGGCGTGCAGTCGACGAAGCCGGCTTGTTTTATGCCCGCCATGACCTCATCTACGAGGCCAAGCGATGCGAAAGTCACAGGATCAGAGTGTGCGTCAGTCATCAATTCATTCTGGTGGTGGGCGCGGAAAAACTCCCCGAGACTTGCAAAAACGGCTCGGAAGCGCTACAAAGTAGCTCAAGACAGCGGGCCAACAGGTCCGCACCTGCCAGCCAAGTTTCCTTAAATCCCTTAGGTTTCATACTCAATCACGAGTTATTAGTGTAACCGTTTAGCGGGTGTCTCAGGCATCGCTTTTCGCTTACCCCGTGGCCGACCCGCTTCGGACTCCCACAAAATTCCAAAATCCTTTTCCACGCTTCTGCATTTGACGGAGGTTCAATCGCGTGAGTAGCTCGCACATTGTGCATACCACGGACGCCACTTTCGCACAGGACGTCCTCAAATCCGATAAACCGGTATTGCTGGATTTCTGGGCCGAATGGTGTGGCCCGTGCAAGATGATCGCCCCGATTCTCGATGAGATCGCGAGCGAGTATCACGACCGCATCAGGGTCGCCAAGATCAATATCGACGAGAACCCGCAGACCCCGCCGAAGTTCGGCATTCGCGGCATCCCGACGCTGATTCTCTTCAAGAACGGCACGGTCGAAGCCCAGAAGGTCGGCGCGGTCTCCAAATCACAGCTGGCGGCATTCCTCGAGAGCAATCTCGACCAAGCCGCTGGCGCGCAGGCAAAAAGATGAGAGGCTACCTCGGCAATCAGGGCCGCAACCGCCCTAACAAAGGCCCGCGCCACGGCAATCGTGACGGCAACCGCGGCAACAGCAACGGCAACGGCAACGGTGGCGGACGCCCCGATGACATGATGCATGAGCCGGAGCCGTTCGACGCCGACGACTCCGAAATCATAAGCCCGGCAGAGCTGACGCAGTCGCGTCACTCCATGAATCTCACCGAGCTTAAGTCGCGCCCGATCCATGAGCTGGTGAAGCTGGCTGAGTCGATGGGCCTGGAGAACCTCGCCCGCTCGCGCAAGCAGGACATCATCTTCTCGATCCTGAAGGCGCACGCGCGCAACGGCGAGAACATCTACGGCGACGGCGTGCTCGAGATCCTGCAGGACGGCTTCGGCTTCCTGCGCTCGGCCGACGGCTCCTATCTCGCCGGCCCCGACGACATCTACGTGAGTCCCAGCCAGATCCGCCGCTTCAACCTGCGCACCGGGGATACGATCTCCGGCCTCATCCGTCCGCCCAAGGACGGTGAGCGTTACTTCGCGCTGCTGAAGGTGGGTGAGATCAATTTCGATTCCCCGGACAGCTCGCGCAGCAAGGTGCTGTTTGAGAACCTGACGCCGTTTCACCCGACCAAGCGCCTCAAGCTCGAGCGCGGTAACGGTTCCACCGAGGACCTCACCGCGCGCACCATCGATCTCGTCGCCCCGATCGGCAAGGGCCAGCGCGGCCTGATCGTCTCCCCGCCCAAGGCCGGCAAGACGATGCTGCTGCAGAACATCGCCACCGCCATCACCTCCAACCATCCCGAGGTCTACCTCATCGTGCTGCTCATCGACGAGCGCCCGGAGGAAGTCACCGAGATGCAGCGCACGGTGAAGGGCGAGGTGGTGTCGAGCACCTTCGACGAACCGGCGGCCCGCCACGTGCAGGTCGCCGAGATGGTGATCGAGAAGGCCAAGCGCCTGGTCGAGCACAAGAAGGATGTGGTCATCCTGCTCGATTCGATCACGCGTCTGGCACGTGCCTACAACACCGTGGTGCCCTCCTCGGGCAAGGTGCTCACCGGTGGCGTGGACGCCAACGCCCTGCAGCGCCCCAAGCGCTTCTTCGGCGCGGCACGCAACATCGAGGAGGGCGGCAGCCTCACGATCCTCGCTACCGCGCTCATTGATACCGGCTCGAAGATGGACGACGTCATCTACGAGGAGTTCAAGGGTACCGGTAACAGCGAAATCCACCTCGACCGGCGCGTCTCCGAGAAGCGTGTGTTCCCGGCGGTCAACATCAACCGCTCCGGCACCCGCAAGGAGGAGCTCATCACCGATCAGGGCGAGCTCGCCAAGATCTGGATCCTGCGCAAGCTCCTGCACCCGATGGATGAGCTCGCGGCCATCGAATTCCTGCTCGACAAGATGAAGGACACCAAGTCGAACAGCGAGTTCTTCGAGGCCATGAAGCGCTGACGCTGCGGACAATGGCCGGATCCCGCTCGCGAGGATCCGGCCCGTCCCCACCCCCGGTTTGCGCCCCACAGTTAGGTCGCGGCTGTGCTTCGCGTCACGTCGGCGCTTGGCGACGCTGGCATAGCGAGGCTTGCGCTCAGTAAGATCGGCCCACCCGCGCCCCTCGCGCGGCCGGAGCAACAGGCGCATGCGCATTCCCATCACGGCGGTCGCGGTGTTACTGGCGCTGCATGCCGCGCCGGCCCTGGCCGACCGTGACCCGCAGTCCGGGGCGCCGCTGCCGCCGAAGAAGCACGAGAGTGCCAGCCCCATCACCGATCACTTCTACATGCGGGCCTCCTGGTACGGGCCGACGCTGCACACCACCCTGCGCGCCGACCCGAGCAACGCACAGCCGGGGATCACCGGCACGACCGTGAGTGGCGAGAACGACCTGGGACTGCCCGGCAAGCTCAACAAGGGCCGCGTGGAGTTCATGTTCCGACTGCTCGACCGCAGCAAAGTGCGCGTGGATTACTTCGAGGCCGACCGCAGCGGCAACCAGGTGCTTTCGAACGACATCGTGTTCAACAACCAGACCTTCCTCGCGGGCCTCCCCGCACAAAGCTCCCTCGACTGGAAGCAGTTCGATATCACCTACACCTACTCGTTCATCCGCAATGAGCACTTTGAGGTGGGTAGCGGGCTCGCGGTGTACTTCCTGCAGGTGGATGCGATGCTGACCCAGCCGCAACCGTTTGCGATCGCGCTGCACCAGGAGGTCTCCGCGGCCTCCCCGTTCCCGGCGTTGCCGCTCGATCTGACCTGGAAGATCTCCGGCCGCTGGGCGCTCACCGGGCGCGGCGCCTACCTGAGGGCGACGCTCGATGGTTTCCGCGGCTCCTACACGGACCTGCACACCGACGTGCAGTACCGCTGGAACCCGAATCTCGCGCTCGGCGTCGGCTACACCTCCACGCGCGCCTCGCTCACCCGCACCAGCGGCTCCTTCCCCGGCTACCTCAACATGAGCATCGAGGGCCCCGAGGCGTTCCTGCGCCTGAGCTTCTGAAGGCCCGCGCGCGCAGCGTCAGCCGCCAGCGGCGGTGGTGCTCACCACGTAGGCCCGCGTGAAGCTCTCGGGCATGCGTGCCGCGCGCCCGCTGTCGAGGTTGATGCACACGTAGTCGACGCCGGCGCGCGCGAGCGTCGCCCGATCGCGCACCCGCCACACCTGGAAGCGCCGCGCGCAGCGCAGCCGGCCATCGCTCTGCACGATCCAGGTGGCGATCAATACCTGATCGGCGCCGACGGCAGCGCGCAGGTACTCGATCTCGATGCGTGCCGCTGCCATGCCGCGGCGCAGCGCAAGGCAGTCCGCAAGCGGCATGCCGAGGGCGGCCGAATGTGACCAGGCGGCGCGGTCGAGCCAGGCGAGGTAAACGGAGTTATTGACGTGGCCGTAGGCGTCGATGTCGGCCGGCTGCACGTTCAGCTCGACCACGTGGGGCCCGGGCAGCTCCCAGTGCGTCATCAGCCGGGCGCGGATTCGCGCCCGATGGCGCGGAAGCCGATGTCGCGCCGGTACTGCACGCCCTTCCAGTGCACGGCGGCGGCGAGTGTGTAGGCCTGCCGCTGCGCCGCCGCCACGTCCTCCCCCAAGCCGACTGCGCACAGCACGCGGCCGCCGCTGGTGAGCACGCGCTCGCCATCGAGGCGCGTACCGGCGTGGAAAATCTTGCCCGGGAGCGCTGCGGCGCGCGGCAGGCCCTCGATGACGTCGCCGGTGCGCACGTGCTCAGGATAGCCCTCGGCCGCCATGACGATCCCAAGCGCCGCACGCCGATCCCAGACCGCGCTCACCTGATCGAGCCGGCCTGCGAGGGCCGCCTCGCACAGCTCGGTGAGGTCGCTCTTGAGGCGCATCAGCAGCGGCTGGGTCTCCGGGTCGCCCAGGCGGCAGTTGAACTCGAGCACATTGGGCGTGCCATCGGCGGCCACCATGATGCCGGCATAGAGAAAGCCGGTATACGGCATGCCATCGGCCGACAGCCCGCGCACGGCCGGCTCGATCACCTCGCGCATGATGCGCTGGTGCTGCGCCGGCGTGACGACCGGGGCAGGTGAGTAGGCGCCCATGCCGCCGGTGTTTGGCCCTGCGTCGCCGTCCTGCAGGCGCTTGTGGTCCTGGGAGCTTGCGAGCGGCAGGATGTGCTCACCGTCGGCCATGACGATGAAGCTCGCCTCCTCGCCGGCAAGGAACTCCTCGATCACCACCTCGTGCCCGGCTTCCCCGAACTGGCCGGCGAACATGGCACGCGCGGACTCGAGCGCCGCGGCGAGGCTCGGGGCGATCACCACGCCCTTGCCGGCGGCAAGGCCGCTGGCCTTCACCACGAGCGGCGTGCGCTGCGCGCGCACCCAGCTCTCATCGAAGCTCGCCCGCGTAAAGGTCGCGGAGCGCGCGGTCGGGATGCGGTGACGCGCGAGGAATTCCTTGGTGAAGGCCTTCGAACCTTCCAGCCGCGCCGGTGCGCGGCGCGGCCCGAAGCACTTAAGTCCCGCCTGCTCGAAGGCATCGACGACGCCTGCAACCAGCGGTCCCTCGGGGCCGACGATGGTGAGATCGACGCGCTCGCGGGCCGCGAGCGTCACGAGGCCCGAAATGTCCTCGGCGGCGACGGCGACGTTGCGCACCTTCGGTTCGCGCGCGGTCCCGGCATTGCCCGGCGCCACCAGCACCTGCGAGACGCGCGCGGCCTGCGCGCATCTCCAGGCCAGGGCGTGCTCGCGGCCGCCGCCGCCGATGATCAGGACCTTCATCAGTGCCGGAAATGCCGCATACCGGTGAATAGCATCGCCATGGCGTGCTCGTCGGCGGCCGCGATCGCCTCGGCGTCGCGCACGCTGCCGCCGGGCTGGATGATGGCCCGGATGCCGTAGCTCGCGGCGAGGTCGAGGTTGTCGCGGAACGGCAAGAAGGCATCCGAGGCCATCACGGCCCCGGCAAGGTCGAGCTTTTCATCCGCCGCCTTGAGGGCCGCGACGCGCGTGGAGTACACGCGGCTCATCTGGCCGGCGCCTATCCCGAGGGTGGCGTTGCCACGGGCGAACACGATCGCGTTGGATTTCACGAACTTGCACACGCGCCAGGCGAAGCGCAGATCGGCGAGCTCGGCCGCGCTCGGCTGTCGCCGCGTGGCTACCTTAAGTGCGCCCTCGTCGAGGTCGGCGAGGTCGCGGCCCTGCAGCAGCAGACCCCCGGTCACGCTGCGCAGCTCCGCGGCGCTGTCCGGAGCGGTGCCGAGGTCCCCGAGCGCGAGCACGCGCACGTTGGCGCGCCCGGCGAGCACCCGCGCGGCCTCGTCCGACACCGAGGGCGCGGCCAGCACTTCCACAAACTGGCGCCCGATGATGGCTGCTGCCGTGGCCGCATCCAGCTCGCGGTTGAAGGCGATGATGCCGCCGTAGGCGGAGGTCGGGTCGGTCCGATAGGCGCTCTCGTAGGCCGCGCCGATCGCGTCCGCCACGGCCACCCCGCAGGGATTGGCGTGCTTGACGATGACACAGGCGGGCGCGGCGAACTGGCGCACGCACTCGATCGCGGTATCGGCGTCGGCGATGTTGTTGTACGAGAGGTCCTTGCCCTGCAGCACGCGTGCGCTGGCCACGCTCGCACTGCGGGCGCCCGGATCGCGGTAGAAGGCGGCGCGCTGGTGCGGGTTCTCGCCGTAGCGCAGGTCCTGAACCTTCTCGTACACGAGCGGCAGGATCTGTGGAAACGCGCACTCGCCGCGTGCGTGCCGCGCGGCAAGATAGGCGGCGACCATGGTGTCGTAGCGCGCGGTGTGCGCGAAGGCCTTGGCCGCAAGGCGCGCGCGAGTCGCGAACTCGCTGCCACCCTGGTGCGCATCGAGTTCCGCGAGCACGCTCGGGTAGTCGCCAGGATCCACCACCACCAGCACGTCCGCGTGGTTCTTGGCGGCCGCGCGCAGCATCGCCGGGCCGCCGATGTCGATGTTCTCGATGGCCTCCTCGTAGGTGGCCCCAGGGCGGGCCACGGTGGCGGCGAAGGGATAGAGATTCACGATGAGCAGGTCGATCGGGGCGATGCCGTGGGCGGCCATGACGGCATCGTCGGTGCCGCGCCGCCCGAGGAGACCACCGTGGATCTTCGGGTGCAGCGTCTTGACGCGCCCCTCCATGATCTCCGGAAAGCCGGTATGCGCGGCCACCTCAGTGGCCGCGATCCCGGCCTCCGCGAGCAGGCGCGACGTGCCGCCGGTGGAAAGCAGCTCGATTCCCCGCGCCACGAGGCCGCGGGCGAGCTCAAGCAGGCCGCTCTTGTCGGAAACGGACAGGAGCGCGCGGCGTACCGGCAGCGGCATGGCCTTAGACCCTCAAAAAGGCCCGGGCGCTCGCCCGGCGCCGTGCGGCGGGCGCGGCTCTAGGAGCCGCCAAGTCCGAACTGCTTCAGCTTCTTACGCAGGGTTCCGCGATTGATGCCGAGGATGCCCGCGGCGCGGCTCTGATTGCCTTCGGCGTAATCGAGCACCACGCGGAACAGCGGCTCCTCGACTTCACGCAGCACGAGATCATACAGATGAGCCGGCCGATGGCCGTTCAGGCTCGTGAAGTAGTCGCTCAACGCACGCTCAGCGTGGTTGCGCAGCGGCAGATCCCGTCCGTGGACTCTGGCGGCGCTGGTTTCACGAGTCCGAGTCTTCTTCTTTGCCGTCATGTGAGACCCCCCGGGGAAAACCATTCTTCAGGCCGCCGCGGCGGCCTCGCTCACCCAGTCGTCAAAATGCTTAACCGCGTGCGCGAACTGTGCGGCTGTGTTCGCGGCTCCCATCAGCTCCCGGCGAACCGGCGCCGGAAATTTCAGAAGTTGTTCGCAATACCAGCCGAGATGTTTTCGCGCGATCCGCACTCCGGAGTCCTCGCCGTAGAAGAGATACAGGGAGTGAAGATGCGCGAGAATAATATCACGCACGTCGGCGCGCAGAAGTAGTGGCGGTGCATTTCCTTCGCTCACAGCGGCGTTGACAGCGCGGAAGATCCATGGTGCGCCATGACTCGCGCGTCCGATCATTACTCCGTCGGCGCCGGTGAAAGCAAGTACCTCGCGCGCTTTTTGCGGCGAGGTCACGTCGCCGTTGGCGAATACCGGAATGCGCACGTGCGCCTTGATGGCGCGAATGGTGTCGTACTCGGCCGCACCCTCGTAGAAGTCCGCGCGCGTGCGTCCGTGCACGGCGAGCGCAGCAATTCCAGAGGCTTGCGCGATGCATGCAATGTTCACGCCGTTGCGCTGCTCGCGATCCCAGCCGGTGCGGATCTTGAGCGTCACGGGCACGTCCACCGCCCGCACCACCGTCTCCAGGATGCGCCTCACCAGCGACTCATCGGTGAGCAGCGCCGAACCGCACAGCTTCCCGCACACCTTCTTCGCGGGACATCCCATATTGATATCAATGATCTGCGCGCCGAGCGCGACGTTGATGCGTGCAGCCTCGGCGAGCGCCTGCGGATCGGCGCCGGCGAGCTGCACCACGCGCGGCTCGGGCTCGCCCTCATGGTTCATGCGGTGGCGCGACTTGGACGTATTCCAGAGCCGCGTGTCGCAGGTGATCATCTCGGACGCCGCGAGTCCCGCACCGAAGCTGCGACACAGGATACGGAACGGACGGTCAGTGACGCCCGCCATCGGTGCGAGCACGACCGCTGAGGGCAGCAGGTAGGGGCCGATCTGCACGCTCATAAGGAGGCGCGCTAGCGCAGTGCCGTGTCGTTGGCGCAGGCGGTGCCGCCGCGCGCCGGCAGGCAGGCGTCGATCTCGAACCCGACCGCATCCGTACCCGGATCGGCGAAGCCGATCTCCGCATCGATGCGCTGCCCGGCGGAGAGGAACGAGGAGGGCGGGATGGCACCGGGCAGGTAGGCGCGTGGCTGCACATCGCGGGCCGCGATGCGGTTGCCGAAACGGTCCTGCAGCGTCACCCGCAAAAGCGGCAGGGGCTGCGGCTCCGGGCTTTCATTCTTGATGGTGGCGCGCACGGTGATGACGCCGGCGCCGGCGTCCGCCGCCGAGGCGCCGAGCTGGCGCACGTCGTACGCGCGCAGGTCCCAGCGCGGGTACAGCTTGACGCCGAACGCCCCGTAGAGCGAGGTCAGGGGCCGGTAGAAGCGGGCGCTCGCGGCGAGTTCATCGCGCGAGTGATTAATGAGCTGCCCGAGGAACACGAGCGCGACCACCCCGGCCCCGAGCGACCAGGCGTGCGCGCGTAGGTACGAGCGCGCGCCTGCGAGCGCGCTCGCAGGCGCTTCTTCCTCGCTCCCCGCATCCTCCTCCTCGTCAAAACCTTGGGGGTCCTCGAGGCTGAGGGCCTCGGGAGACTGGGCCTGCGTGGCAGGCGCCGGCGGCAGCGGCGCGCGCGCTACGGGCGCGAGCACCGCTGCGGTTGCCGGGCGGACGTGGGGCTCGTGATGGCGCAGGCTCTTGGCCGGGGGTGCCACGAGGGGCGTGCTGCGCGCCGCGGGTCGCGCAGCCTCGACTGCCGGCGGCGGTGCGGGCGCAGGCGCGGCGGGCGGCGCGCGCGGCACCTCGGGTGCCTGACTCTCGGTGCGCAGCATCGAGGCGAGGAAGGCTGAGTCGATTTCGACGTCGACCTGCGAGTCCGGCAGCAGCTCCGCCGCCGGGGTCTCCTGGTTGGCCGCCACCAGCGCGCGAAACGAGCCGGTGGCCGCGGTCCACTGCGGATCCGGCGGCGGCTGCACGAACACCGAGTTCACGTCCGTGGTCGCCGGATTGAACTCGAGCGACTCCTCGGCCGGGGTCCGGGTGAGTTCCGCGGGCGCGCTGGCGGACGCTTGCGGCGCGGCCGATGCCGGGGCTTCCGCAGCCGCGGCGGGCGCGGCGGAAGCTACGTCGGGCAGCAAGGACAGCGGCTCGGGTGCCGCGCCCGCCTGGCGCTCCTCGGTGAGGCGCGCGAGTGCGTTGAAGACGCTCGAGCAGCGGCCGCAGCGCACGTAGCCCTGGGCGACGCGCAGGTCGGCCGCCGTGACCGCCAGGGTGAGCGCGCATTTTGGGCAGACGGTGAACATTGCAGAAGATGCCAGCCTCAGCGGCGTCGCCCGCTGAGTGCTGCCCAGCCGTCGCGCGCGCCGAATCGGCTGACATCAAACCACGGGGTGTAAGCGGCTGTCACGTCCGGGACCTGGTGCTCGAGTATTCCGGCGAGTACCACCGTGCCGCCCGCGGTCACGGCCTGCGCGAACTGCGCCGCGAGCGAGCACAGGGTACCGGCGAGGATGTTGGCGAGCAGGACGTCGGTCATCACGGGCAACGTCCCGGCCAGCGCGTGTACATGGACCCTGGAGGCGACGCCGTTGGCAGCCGCATTCTCGGCGGTGGCGGTCAGGGCCTGCGGATCGAGGTCGAAAGCGTGGACCTCGGCCGCTCCGAGGAGCGCGGCCGCCACCGCCAGAACTCCCGAGCCGCAGCCGAAGTCGATCACCCGGCTGGCGGGCAGCAGGTGCGCGTCGAGCCAGCTGAGGCACAGCGCGGTGCTGGCATGGGTACCGGTGCCGAAGGCGAGTCCCGGATCGAGATGCACCACGACGGCGCGCGGGTCGCTGACGCGCTCGTGGTGCGGGCATACCCACAGGCGCTCACCAAAACGCATGGCGTGGAAGTCCCGCAGCCACTCGCGCTCCCAGGCGCGATCCTGAAGGTGCCGCGTGCCGATGCGCTCGGGCGGGATGTTCAGGGCGTGGCCCAGGCTGCGCGCCAGCTCAAGCGCGTCGCCCGGCTGGGCGAAGAGGCCGGTGAGAATGGTGTTGCGCCACAGCCGCACTTCCCCCGGGAGCGGTTCGAGCACCGCGTCATCGCCAGCATCCGCGAAGGTCACGGCGCTGGCGCCGGCCGCGAAGCAGGCGGCCTCGGCAGCCTCCGGGTCCAGCTCCCCGAGCGCGAACGACAGCTCGAGAAACTCGTTCACCTTCAATCCTCAGCGCAGTCCGAGTCGCCGCTCCAGGTAATGAATGTCCGTGCCGCCCTTCTGAAAGGCGGCGTGGTTGCAGATCTCCTGGTGCAGCGCCACGTTGGTCTTGATGCCCTCGATCACCATCTCGGCGAGCGCATTCTTCATGCGCGCGATGGCGGTATCGCGCGTGTCGCCGTGAGCGATCAGCTTGCCGATGAGGGAGTCGTAGTAAGGCGGCACGTTGTAGCCGGAATAGACATGGCTGTCGACGCGGATGCCGGGGCCGCCGGGGGCGTGCCACAGCCGGATCGGACCCGGGGAGGGCATGAAGGTCTTGGGGTCTTCGGCGTTGATGCGGCACTCCATCGCGTGGCCGCGGATCTGCACGTCGCCCTGGGTGTAGGGCAGGCGCTCGCCGGCGGCGATCAGGAGCTGCATCTTCACCAGGTCGATCCCGGTGATGAGTTCGGTCACCGGATGCTCGACCTGGATGCGGGTGTTCATCTCGATGAAGTAGAACTCCGAGTCCTGGTAGAGGAATTCCATGGTGCCGGCACTGCGGTAGCCCACCGCGCGGCAGGCCTCGACGCAGCGCTCGCCCATGAAGCGGCGCTGGCGCATGGTGATCCCCGGGGCCGGGGCCTCCTCGATTACCTTCTGGTGGCGGCGCTGCATGGAGCAGTCGCGCTCGCCCAGGTGGATGACATTGCCGTGCGCGTCCGCGAGCACCTGGAACTCGATATGGCGCGGCTTTTCCAGGAACTTCTCCATGTACACCTGGTCGTTCCCGAACGCTGCGCGCGCTTCCGCGCGCGTGATGCCGACCGCGTTCAGCAGCGAGGCCTCGGTGTGCACCACGCGCATGCCGCGGCCGCCGCCGCCGCCGGATGCCTTGATGATGACCGGGTAGCCAATGTCGCGGGCGACGCGCAGGTTCTCGTCCGCGTCATCCCCGAGCGGACCACCCGAGCCCGGCACGCACGGCACGCCGTGCGACTTCATGACCTTGATGGCCGAGACCTTGTCGCCCATGGTGCGGATGGTCTCGGCCTTCGGTCCCACGAACACGAAGCCGCTCTTTTCCACGCGCTCAGCGAAGTCGGCGTTCTCGGAGAGGAAGCCGTAGCCGGGATGGATCGCGACCGAATCGGTCACCTCGGCGGCCGAGATGATGGCCGGCATGTTGAGGTAGCTCTGCGAGGAGGGTGCCGGACCTATGCACACCGATTCATCCGCGAGCAGCACGTGCTTCAGGCTGTAGTCGGCGGTGGAGTGCACCGCCACGGTCTTGATGCCCAGCTCCCGACAGGCCCTGAGGATCCGCAGCGCGATCTCGCCACGATTAGCGATAACAAGCTTCTCGATCATGCGCAGGTCATTCGACGACGAACAGCGGCTGGCCGAACTCGACCGGATCGCCATTCTTGGCCATGACCGAGGTGATGCGCCCGGCCTTGTCCGACTCGATCTGGTTCATCATCTTCATCGCTTCGATGATGCACAGCACCTGGCCGACCTTGATCTCATCGCCGATCTCGACGAATGCCTTCGCGCCCGGGGAAGGGGAGCCGTAGAAGGTCCCGACCATCGGGGCGGTAACCACATGCTCGTTGCTCTTGGCCTTGGGCGCTGCGGCTTCGGAGGCCGGGAGCGCGCCGGGAGCCGGGGCGGGCGCGCTCGCGACCGGGGCCGTGTGCGCGACCTGGGGCGCGAGCTGCGTGACCGCGGGGCCCACGGGCATGCGGCTGATGCGCACCGCTTCCTCGCCCTCTTTGATCTCGATCTCGGCGATGCCGGATTCCTCCAGCAGCTCGATCAGTTTCTTGATTTTCCTGATGTCCATTCCGGGCTTGCCCCCAAGAGCATTTGAAGTGTTGACGCGTGCCGTCAGGAGCCGCGCGCGAGGCGCTGGGCCGCGGCGCGCAGCGCCGCCTCGTAGCCGAATGCGCCCAGGCCGCACACGACTCCCGCGGCGATGTCAGAGAAATACGAGTGCCGCCGAAACGCCTCGCGCGCGTGCGTGTTGGACAGGTGCACCTCGATGAAAGGCAGCCCCGTTCCCAGAAGAGCATCGCGCAGCGCGATGCTCGTGTGAGTGAAGGCCCCGGGGTTCACGATCGCGAACACCACGCCTTCGGACTTGGCCCGGTGCACGCGCTCGATGAGCTCGTGTTCGGCGTTGCTCTGAAAGGAGAGCAGCTCGTGGCCGAGTTCGGCCGCCAGCGTCGCACTGCGCTTCTCGATGGCCTCGAGGGTGTCGGTCCCATAGACCGCAGGCTCGCGTGTGCCGAGCAGGTTCAGATTGGGGCCGTTCAACAACAGCACTCGGGCCATGGGCCTTGGGGTCTTCTTCTATACGGATGTACAACAAGCGACGCGGCGCGAATGTACCGCACTTCGCATCGATTGGGGACCCTCCGGTGGCGAATATCCGGAATCTCGCCGGACTGAGTCTATTGCGCTGCGGCGGGGTTGTAGCTTCGGGAGGCGGCCAGCCGGGCGACGCCCGAGGCGATCTGCCCGCGGGCGGCAGCGAGGGTCAGACGCCCGTGGTCCAGGTCCGTTATCCGGTCGAGGATCAGGGCTGCCTCATCCGGGTGCAGCTCCCCGACCTTCAGGGTAATGATGCGCCCACTTCGATCGGCGAATACCGAAAACGGCAGGACCGTATCCATGCCGAGGGCGTTGGCCGCCTCTAGCCCCCCCTTCTCGCCGATGAGCAGCGGGTACTTAAGATCGTGCTCGCGGGCGTATTTTGCCACGTCATCCCGATGATCGAGGGCGATACCGACAATTTCGACTCCACTTTTCGCACGTTCGCGGCGAAGACTCTGCAGCAGAGGAATCTCCCGGCGGCAGGGCTCGCACCAGGTCGCCCAGAAATTGACCACCAGCAGCTTGCCGCGGAAGTCGCTGAGACTGCGCAGACCCCCATCCAGGCCGGGGAGGCGGATCGTGGGCAGTTCCTCGGGGATCTTGCGCACTACAGGGGTCTCCTGCGGTGGCAGCGCATCCGCCTCGGAGGGTGGCTGGACGGGCGCGGGTGAGTGATCGATCGTAAGGGCCGTCCGCGGCGGGGTGGTCAGCCGGTAGAGGAAGAAGCCACCTGCAGCCGCGACCGCCACGAGCACCATGCCGAGCAGGGCGCCGGCGCCGCGTCGCGGCGCCGCAGACTCGAGGGGCTGGTTCACGAACTGGAGGCGTCGACCGCCGCGCGCGCATGGGCGGCGAACTCGTCGGCCTTCATGAATCCGACCACCCGGAACTGAGCCCGCTCCACGCCGTCGGGCCCGTAGAAGGCAATGGTCGGCGGCCCGAAGATGGCGAAGCGCTTCATGAGCGCCTGATCATCGGCGTTGTTCTCGGTGACGTTGGCGCGCAGCAGCACCGTGCTCTTCAGTGCCTGCTGCACCCCCGGATCCGTGAAAGTGTAGCGCTCCATCTCCTTGCAGGAGGTGCACCAGTCGGCCGAAAAGTCGACGAGCACGCTGCGGCCGGCCGAGCGGGCCTGTGCCACCTCGCGGTCCAGGTCCGCCAGCGAGTGGATCGGACGGAAGGGCAGCTCGCGGGTCTTCGCGGCGAACGCCGGGATCGGGGCCAGGGGGTCGGTGCCCCCCAGGGCCGCGCCGGCGGTGAGCGCCACGCCATAGACGCCCGCGACCACGCCCACCGCGCGCAATACCCAGACGGCCGCGGAACGGGTGCGGATTTCGGTCCACAGGAGCCAGGCCAGGAGGAGTGCCGGGATCGCCCACAGCAGCAGCGCGAGGCGCTCGGGAACGATGCGCGCCAGCATCCAGGCGGCGACCGCCAGCATGATGACCCCGAAGACTTTTTTAATTAGGTCCATCCACGGGCCGGCCCTGGGCAGGAGCTTCCCCGCCGAGGCGCCCACCATCAATAGCGGCGTCCCCATGCCAATGCCGGCGGCAAAGAGCGCCGCGCCGCCGCGGGCGATGGCGCCGGTCTGGCTGATTACGATGAGTGCGCCCACCAGCACCGGTCCTACGCAGGTGGTCACGATGAGTGCGGACAGCGCCCCCATGACCGCAACGCCGCCCAGGGTTCCTGCGGACTGACGATTGCTGAGGTCGGCGAGCCGGGTCTGGATTGCGGCGGGCATCTGTACGGTGAAGACCCCGAACATCGACAGTGCCAGCGCCACGAACAGGGCCGCGAAGAGCGCGATCACCCACCATTGCTGGAACATCGCCTGGACTTCCTTGCCCGCCGCAGCGCTGGCGACGCCGGCGGCCGCGTAGGTGAGGGCCATGCCGATGACGTAGCTCAGCGACAGGGTAAAAGCCTTCCCCGTGGTGACGTTCCTGCCGCTGCCGACGATGATTCCGGAGAGGATCGGCACCATGGGCAGCACGCACGGGGTGAAGGCGAGCAATACGCCCCCGAGGTAGAACCAGCCGAGCACGGCGAACAAGTTGCCACTGCGCAGCAGGTTCGAGAACCAGGCCTGCGAGAGGAAATCGCCGCCGCCGCCGGCGCTGGTGGGCGCAGCGGTTGAGCCCCCGGCGCCGCCGCCGGCGCTGAGTTTCACCGTCACGGTTTTGGTCTGGGGCGGATAGCACAGTCCCGCCTCGGCGCAGCCCTGGTACTGAATCTGCAGCGGCACCTCCAGCACCCCGCCGGAGGCGCGGGCCACCGGGACGGTGACGATGAGCTCGTGGTGGTAGATCTCCTGGCGTCCGAAATACTCGTCGTTCTTCACCTGCCCGGCGGGCATCTGCGGTGCGCCGAGCTGTACGGCGCCGGCGCTGGTCGTGACCTTGATGCGCGAGCGGTAGAGGTAGTAGCCCTCGGCGATCTCCCAGTTGAGCCGTACCCGGTCGCTGCCCTCGGCGAGGGCGTCGAAGCGGAAGGCCTGGTCAACGGGGAGAAAGTTGTCTGCCTGGCCCCTGGAGCCCTTGAGAATGGCGTCTATGCCGCCAGAGGAGGGCGTGGCGGCCGGGGACGTCGCCGGGGCGCCATCAGCGTGAGCCTGCAGGGCAATGCCGAGGCTCAGGAGCAGGCAGCTCGCAATATGTCTAATGACTTTCACGACCGACACCTTAACTGAGGACCTGCGGGACTTCAGGCAGCGCGCCCTTATAGCGCAGCTATTTGATGAACGGCAGGAACTGGGGTTCATCTTTCCGGATTGCCGCCGTTCCGGCGGGTACCTTGTGACCCCCCGAAAGAGGGCCTCCCGGGGCTGCCGAGCTTAAATAAGGTCCCTGCGACTTGAATTTGAGGGGTTCCGCCCTATTATTAGCAGCCGCACCGGGCGAGTGCTAATAGCCCTCCCGGCCTAACCCACAGCAACAAACTCTAAGGAGCGTAAACCATGAAGATTCGTCCTCTTCATGACCGCGTGATTATCAAGCGCCTGGATGAGGATAAGACCTCACCTGGCGGCATCATCATCCCGGACACCGCCGCTGAAAAGCCGGTGCAGGGAAAGGTAAGTAACGAGGAACCACGACAATGGCTGCCAAAGAAGTCAGATTCAGCGACGACGCACGCGCCCGCATGTTCAAGGGTGTGAACGTCCTCGCCAACGCCGTTAAGGCAACCCTAGGCCCCAAGGGCCGCAACGCCGTGCTCGAGAAGAGCTTCGGCGCCCCCACCATCACCAAGGACGGTGTCTCGGTCGCGAAAGAGATCGAGCTGAAGGACAAGTTCGAGAACATGGGCGCGCAGATGGTGAAGGAAGTCGCTTCCAACACCTCCGATGAGGCCGGTGACGGCACCACCACTGCCACCGTGCTTGCACAGGCGATCATCCGCGAGGGCCTGAAGGCCGTGGCCTCGGGCCGCAACCCGATGGACATCAAGCGCGGCATCGACAAGGGCGTCACGCTGGCGGTTGAGGAGCTCAAGAAGCTCTCCAAGCCCTGCAAGGACTCCAAGGCGATTGCCCAGGTCGGCACGATCTCGGCGAACTCCGATGAGTCGATCGGCAAGACCATCGCGGAAGCGATGGAGAAGGTCGGCAAGGAAGGCGTGATCACGGTTGAGGAAGGCTCGGGCCTGCAGAACGAACTCGACGTCGTCGAGGGCATGCAGTTCGACCGCGGCTATCTGTCGCCGTATTTCATCAACAACCAGGCCAACCAGACCGTCGAGCTGGAAAAGCCGGTCATCCTCCTGGTGGACAAGAAGATCTCCAACATCCGCGAGCTGCTGCCGCTGCTCGAGGGCGTGGCCAAGTCCGGCCGTCCGCTGCTGGTGATCGCCGAGGACGTCGAGGGCGAGGCCCTGGCGACGCTCGTCGTCAACAACATCCGCGGCATCCTCAAGGTTGCGTCCGTCAAGGCTCCTGGCTTCGGCGATCGCCGCAAGGCCATGTTGCAGGACATCGCGACCCTCACCGGCGGCACCGTGATCTCCGACGAGGTCGGTCTGTCGCTCGAGAAGGCAACGATCAACGACCTGGGCGAAGCCAAGAAGATCGTCGTCGAGAAAGAGAACACCACGATCATTGATGGCGCCGGCAAGGCCGCGGACATCAAGGCACGCGTGGAGTCGATCCGCCAGCAGGCCGAAGAGGCCACTTCCGACTATGACAAGGAAAAGCTGCAGGAGCGCGTTGCCAAGCTCTCCGGTGGCGTCGCCGTCATCAAGGTCGGTGCTGCGACCGAGATCGAGATGAAGGAAAAGAAGGCCCGCGTCGAGGACGCCCTGCACGCTACGCGCGCAGCCGTCGAAGAGGGCGTCGTTCCCGGTGGCGGTGTGGCGCTGATCCGCGCCCAGCGCGCGCTCGATAAGCTCGAGGGCAGCAATGAGGACCAGACGGTCGGCATTCGCATCCTGTCGCGCTCGATCGAGGAGCCGCTGCGCCAGATCGTGGACAACGCCGGCGAGGACGCCGCGGTAATCTTAAATCGTGTCAAGGAAGGTAAAGGTTCCTTTGGCTACAACGCCGCCAAGGGCGAGTTCGGGGACATGCTGGACGCCGGCATCCTCGATCCGACCAAGGTGACCCGTCTTGCGCTGCAGAACGCCGCTTCGGTGGCCGGACTGCTGCTCACGACCGAGGTCATGGTGGCCGAGGCCCCGAAGGACGACGAGCACAGCCACGCCGGCCCTCCGGGCGGCATGGGTGGGATGGACATGTAAGGAGGCGTTAAGCCTTCTCACCTGTTCAGACCTCTCTAAAGAGGTATCGATTCCACTCAGCACACTCGTTAGTCTTTACATAACAGTTAAGGGTTCGCGGCCGGCTCACCGCCGGCCGCCGCCCCGAAAGCCGCGGAACAAGACCCCC